>Ga0207104_1005_pt1 | contig 63989 bp, 49 predicted proteins | sample Alteio_BWMinHeat_79_FD_153538 | JGI IMG/M metagenome (GOLD analysis project Ga0207104, IMG submission 153538) | Enriched cells from forest soil in Barre Woods Harvard Forest LTER site, Petersham, Massachusetts, United States -... | ecosystem: Environmental > Terrestrial > Soil > Temperate forest >...
AAAAATTAGCTATTCAAATAATGGACAAATTCAAACTGAGGTTAGGGATGCTACTGGTGTTGTTGCTTCTGATCATCCTACAGTAAAAGAAGTGCTCGATCAATATAAAATCAGTGTTTGCGGTATAACACATAATAGTGCCACTAATACATTTAGTGCTGAATTGCGTGAAAAACAAGATAATCCAACTGCTCGAATAGAAAATTTACATGATGTTGCGCCTAGAAAAACTGGTAGTTTCCAATTGGAGTCACAAGTTTTGGAGCAAAATGTTAAAGCTTTAGCAGTTGCTAGCCTTGGTCGTTCTATTGCTTAAATAATTAAAAACTGCGCTAAATTATTGAATGCAAATCCATTTATCTTGGTCTTTCTTATAAAAATTTAAATTTGCTGATTTAGATTTATAATAACGCCACAGATTTTTGGATTCTTGCAGATTTTGATCGCCGAAAAAGTAAAAACTCTTTTCAAATTTCCTGATAAAATCATCTTCAGCCTGATCCAGCATAATTAAATAGCTCGAATTATTGCTATTTTCCTCCTGATTACTAATGAAAACTGGCTGATTTTCTGCCTTAATTTTATCCTCCAAAGTTCCGTGCGGGATGAATTTGGTCTTGCTAAAACTCCATAAACCATCATCAATTTGTCGAATCAATTCCTCATTTTTGCAAAAAATCAAAGCACGCTTTTTTTCTTCCAAAATTCTCATTAAAATCGGCGCGATAGATTTGTGCAAAATATCGTTAGTTTGATAAAAATTTATATGCATATGATTTTAAAATAGTTGATTGAAATATTGTTTTAATGACAAAGGATGAAAAGTAAATCAGAAATTGACTTATAGAGTTTTAATTTTTAAATTATGCGCTTCTTATTTTATAACAATTTGTCATTTAACTAAAAATTATTGCCATGGAAACTTTGGAAATATCACAAACAATCAATGATTTGCACAGCATTGCCGGAGTTGATCCATTTATTTTTGGTTTAACGGCTTTTATTTTAGCTTGTTTCGTTGGTTATTTTGTGGTTTGGAATGTTACTCCGGCTTTACACACGCCATTAATGGCCGTTACTAACGCCGTTTCCGGAGTTATTGTCGTCGGCGCCATTATCGCTCTTGGTTCTTCAATTTCTTCAACTCAAGTAAGTGCCGTCAGTTTTTTAAGTGTTTTATTAGCCTCCATCAACATTTTCGGTGGCTTCGCCGTCACTTGGCGAATGCTTGCTATGTTTAGGAAAAAATAATGGAGTTGTTAATTGACAAGTAAAAGATATTCATTTAATTTCTGCACTTCATTTTTTTGCAAAGATTAATGATTATTATATAACTAGGGTTTGTAGCTCAGCTGGTTAGAGCGCACGACTGATAATCGTGAGGTCGGTGGTTCAAGTCCACCCAGACCCACCATTTATATAATAATTCCTCATATATTATATTCCCTTCAAAAATCATATTTTTATAGCTTGCCGCATAGTTAATTTCTTGCACGAATTTGCGCGGGAAATTATCTAGAATTGATTAGAAAATAGGGCAGGGATTTAGAACGAAGAAGGAATAAAATTAATTTGAGAAATCAATTGCGCACCCAATCCTGTTCTAGTTTGCCAAAGATACAACAGAAAGCGGATTATTCATCAATATCATACCAATTCTTGCCAATATTAAGGCATTTTCTTCTTTCCATCTCAATTGTATCCGGCAATTTTTGGTCTAATAATTGATTACATTTCACGACAAATTCTTCACGCAATTCCAGAATTTGGATTTTGTTATACATCGCTTCTCTTTCATTTTGCTTATCTTTGATATTCTTAGTATCACTTTCATCAGAAAATAATTTATCTTTCGAAGCATAGCTTTCGCCAAAGAATTTTTGCGTTCTATTCAATTCCATTTCTTGTTTAGCTTTTTCGTCAGCAATCTCATCTTCTCGTTCTTTTTTGAGCATTTCTTCGATTTCCTTGGCTGATTTATCGCGAGTTAGAGTATAATTATCGGGAAATTGCAAAATCGATTGTTTTTGGCAATAAATTTTATCATCCAATTGCTTTTTGGCATTAACAGTTCTCATATTATCAAGGCATAACAGAGATTGCTTCTGTGCTCCCACGCATTTATCAAACAACTTCGATTTCACATTAACATTCATGCAATTTGGATATTGTTTCATTCTATTAATGGTGAATTCAACCTCGCCGCTTGGCGGAGTATCGTATTGCGCAATTTTTGCTACATGTTGCTGCGATTGATTCGCCGGCGTCATTATTGGCTGTTTATCAGTTACAATTCCAGGAACTGCGGAAGTTCTGTTATCAATCATTTGTTTGCGACATTCATAATAGGCTTCATTTTTATCCTGATTTTTTGGATCAAGAGTATAACCCAATTTTAAACATTTAGCATGATCCGATTCTTCCGGATTTTCATCAATTCCAACAAGAACTGCCTTGTGCGCTTTTTGTAAATTTTTCAGAATTTTATCGCTAACTTCCTGAATTATGGCATTACTTTCCGCATCGTTAGGATTGATAGGGTTGTGGACGATTTTATCTTGCATCAAATTATAACGGCATCTCCAATACATTTCGGCCGAAACATCGGTCCATTTTTCCAAATCAACACCTTGCGACATACAAATTTGGTGGTCGCGTCTTTCAAGATCTTTGATACTCATTTGCGTATTATTGACATTTACAGTGCTGCTTTGTTTAACATTAGAGCAGCTCCATAACAAAGCGAATGACGCGCAAAATATTAGAAATTTTATGGTTTTAGCTATTTTTAACATAATTATATTTCATTTATTTGATCCTCGAAAATTGAGAATTTTGTATTTAAATTTTTACTAAAAACTAAGTCGCTAATAATTTTAGCGCTGCCGAAACTATTGCTCCAGCCAAGCGAACCGTGGCCAGAATTAATAAATAAATTACCATATTTTTTCACGCGGCCAATCATTGGCAAACAATTTGAGCGATATGGCCGAAATCCTGACCATTCCTCAGCTTTTTCTAAATCGCCGTAATTATCATAGGTTGATTTTACAGTCTTTTTCAGAAAATTGATACTTCTAGAATTATGTTTATTATTTAAATTACAAATTTCAATTATTCCTGCAACTCTAAAAATCGATCCCAACCTACTATAGACAATTTTATTTTCAGCATCAGTCAGCGAAATTTTTGGTGCTGAGGAATTTTTAGGAACAGGAATTGAAAGGCTGTAGCCTTTGATCGGATAAATATCGCTGTCAATTTCAATACCTTTTAGCAAATCATTTCCATAACTTCCCAAAGTATTTACATATAAATCGGCTTGGAAAACGCCTTTCGAGCTATTAATTCCGGTGATTTTTGTATGATTTGTCAGAATATTTTTAACTTCGCAATCATAAATAAACTGCGTTTTGAATTTATTTTTGCAGATTTCTTCTAATTTCTGAATGAATAAAAATGGATCACCGCTGGCATCGTCTCTATATAAAATGCCGCCGACAATATCGTTTTGATTGCCCAATTTCGCCAAATTCGGTTCTAATTCCAAACAGCCGCGAATGTTAAGAATCTCTAAATTACAACCCAGTTTTTTCTGGAAATTGGCTTGTTTAATGGCTTTGTGGAAGTTTTTTTTGCTGCGATAAAAATGCAAAATGCCATGTTTATTATAGTGAAAATCGATTTTCTCTTCTTCCAAAATATCATTCAAAATTTTGCGGCTATAATAGCCCAATTCCAGCAGTTTTATTGAGATTGCCTGCGTTCTTTTTTCCGTAGAATTATTGGCAAAACGGAAGAACCAGCGATAAAAATCCTTATTAAAAAAATCCCTGAAAAAGACAAATGAACTTGGCTTAAACGCCGCTTTTAAAATAGAAGTGATTGAAGCTTGCGACGACCAAGGTTCGACATGGGAAAAGCTGAGCTGACCTCCATTGGCGTGGCTGCATTTCATTCCGCTGGCTGGATCTTTTTCCAAAACAATTACTTCGCAACCAATTTTTGACAGCATATAAGCCGTAGTAACGCCGATTATACCTGAGCCCAAAATAATAACTTTCATCAAAGAAAAATGGTTGTTTAGTAAATAAAAATTGCTTTAATTCCTAAATCAGAAATTTAAATAAGTAATAGCACAAACACAAGTTTTAAATAAATGAAAAAGAATATTTATAATATCAAATCCAATTATAATTTTCTTGAAAGTTTAGTGCATTTTATTCTCAAAAAATATGGCGCGGATCCGATTTTTTTGTCAAAAATCACGATTTTGCTGCCGAGCCGCCGTTCTTGCCGCGTCATCAAAGAAATTTTTTTGAAGCAATCTAGCACTAATGCTGTAATTTTGCCTAATATTAAAGCGATTGGCGATTTTGATGTTGAAGAAATCAGCTTTAATTCGACCGATTTATTTTTATCGCACGATGCCAAAATCAATCAAATTTCGGACATAAAATATCGCTGTTTGCTCATCGACGAAATTCGCAAATTTAACCAAAAAACGCATTTTTTCGGCAAAAATATTATGAGCAATCAGCTCGATTTAATCGCCAGTAATTTGGATGATTTTTTACAAGAAATTGAGCGCGAAGATTTGGATTTGGACAATCTGGAAAATATCGACGATACTGATTTGGCTGGTCACAAACAAAAAATTCTGAATTTCCTAAGACATTTCGGCAGTAATTGGCGCAATATTTTGCAGAAAAATAATATCCATTCCAAAACTTCTTATCAGAAAAAAATCATCGATTTGAACAGTCAATTTTTGGCCAAATTTAAAAGCGATTTTCCAATTTTTATCGCTGGTTCGACTGGCAGTTTAAAGGCTACGGCGCATTTGATTAAAACTATTTCTAATCTGGAAAATGGCTTTGTTTTTCTTTACGGTTTGGATAAAAATTTGAAGGCGGATTTGCTCAAAGAAATCGGTGAAAATCATCCGCAATTTATGTTGAAAAGATTGCTAGAAATTCTGGAAATTACGCCGAATCAGATTGTCGATATTGAGTTTAAGCAATTCAAACAAACCAATGAAAATCTAGGAAAATTACTAAATTACACCTTTTTGCCGGCCAGAAAAACTGATATTTGGACGAAAATCAACGATTTAGAGGCAAATTCCATCGAAAATCTTACTTTAATTGAATGTAAAAATAACTTCGACGAAGCCACGATAATCGCGCTAATTATGGTGAAATATTTGGAAGAGCAGGGCAAAAATATTGCTTTGGTGACGAGTGACAAAAATTTGGCACTTTTGGTCAAAGAAATATTGTATGGTTTTGAAATTAATATCGATAATTCCAAAAATAATAATCTCGAAAAAAGCGAAATCGCCAGTTATTTGGCGGCTCTAGCCATTTTATTTAACAAGGATTTTCGCGTTAGTAATTTATTGACGATCCTGAAAAATAAAATTACGCGCGCCGGATTTTCGGAAGATTTTTATGAAGATAATTTGAAATTATTCGAACTAAAAATTCTGCGTAAAAACTTTTCTCTACGCAGTATGGCTGCGATTCGCGAGAAAGTTCTGGAATTCGAAAATGAAGATTTAACCAATTGGTTTTTTAAAATTTGCGAAATTCTGGACATTTTCGGCAATGCTAAAAATGAAAATAATTTTTTGAAATTAATGCGCAAGAACCTTGAGGCCGCGCGTTATTTGAGCAGAAATGAAGATGGAATTGAGAATTTGCCAATTTTATCCGGCTTTGAAGAATTTGCTGATTTTGTCGAAGAATTCGCCGCGGAAGCGCCATTTTTCGAGATCGAGAATGTAATTTATCACAAAATTTTAAAGCAATTTTTGGCATCTTATAATTTCGAAAAAAAGCAGAATCATCATCCAAGATTGCATATTTTATCGCCGATTGAAGCACGAATTATGAATTACGATGTTATGATTGTCGCGAATTTAAATGATGGCGAATTTATTGCGCAAGTTAAAACACAAAATTGGCTTTCGCGCAAGATGAGGCTTGATTTCGGGCTTTCCGATTTGAATCGAAGAATCGGCATTAGCGCCTTTGATTTTTGCAATTATTTGGGCAATAAAAAGGTGTTTTTAACGCGATCTTTGAGTAGTAATAATGCGCCGACGACGAAATTGCGCTTTTTGTTGAAATTAGAAACGCTGTTGAAAGCTACCAATTCTGCGAATCAATTGGATGGTGGCAAATATTGGCATTTTTTGTTGTTGCACTTTAACTATCCATCTTCGCTGAAGCTACGATGGACGAGTCCGCCACTTCCTGCAAATCCGGCTGTGGGAAAGCGTTTGAGGCATATTTCGGTGACGGATATTGGGAAGTGGATTCGCGATCCTTATTATATTTATGCGAAGAGGATTTTGCAGTTGCGGCCTTTAAATAAGATTGATGAAGAGGCTTCATTTGCGAATTTTGGGAATTTTGTGCATGAGGTTTTGGAGAATTTTGTTAAAAATTATGGCGAAATTGCTGAGAAAAATCGCTTAGAAATTTTGCTAAATTATGGCAAAGAATATTTCCCAAAACAGTTCGCAGCTGAGGAAAGCCATTTGCTGTGGTGGTCGAGATTTGAGAATATTGCGCAGTGGTTTATCAAAAATGAAGAAAAAAATCGCGAATTTCTGCATTATAGCCAGACGGAGATTGCTTTGAGAGCCAATATTTCCGGCGTTGAAATCACGACAAAAATTGATCGAATTAATTTTTACAAAGATGGCAGTTTTGAAATTATTGATTATAAAACTGGTAAAATTCCTTCTGACACTGATATTGCTCAAGGCTTGGAGCCACAATTGGCAATGGAAGCGGTGATATTTTTGATGAATAAAAATCTAAATTTAGAATTGCTGAAATCTTTGCAATATTATTCGCTAAAAGGTCGTGATCAAAATAAAATTAAGGAAATTGAAAAAAATCCTGAAAATACCGCCAATGTAATCAAGGCAGCGCAGCAGGGAGTTCGAGAGTTAATCGCGATTTTCAACGATTCCGGAATTCCATTTTATTCCTGCCCGAATTTCGAGATTTACGAGGAAAATGATTATCATCATCTAGCCAGAATTGATGATGTTTAGATTTTATGCCAATTGATAATTGCGCCGCGGTGATTTTTTAACCTTGCGATGCGCTTTTATTATGAGATCATAACCTAAAGCTTTGATAATTTTCGCAACATTTTCAAATGACGGATTCCCTCTTTTTGAAAGCATGGTGTAAAGATGTTCCCTTTGTAAATTAGTTTTCCGAGAAATTTTAGTAAATCCGCCACGAATTTCAGAGGCTAGTCTTAAAGATGATAAAAATTGTCCTTTATCTCCAGTTTCTAAATAATCTTCTATTGCAATTTCTAAATATAATTCTAAATCTTTATCTGTTTGAAGATCTTTTTTAACAAGTTCCTTATAATCCATATATTCCATAACCCTCCTTTATTTGTTCTAAAAATTTTCTTGCCATAATTATATCTTTTTTTTGAGTTTTTTTATCACCTCCACAAAGCAGAATTATAATCTTATTATTCTGTTTGGTATAATAAACCCTTAATCCGCTATTAAAATGGAACCTTAGTTCGTATAATTCACCTTTTAAATTTTTAAAATCTCCAAAATTACCTTCCTCAATTCGTGAGAATCTTTGATAGATTTTAAGTCTTATGGATGATGGCAAATCATCAACCCAATCTTGAAAAAGACATTTATTATTCGCAGTTCTAAATATTCGTATTTCCATAAATTTTTATTATAAGCGGTGATTATAATTATGCTTATAATAGTATGTTATAAAATACAATTTGTCAATTGATATTTTTCAATAATTAATTTGCTAAAAGGTTAATCTTATCCCGCCGGCAACAATAAAATCATCGACTCTTTCATGGTTTTTCAGCCCGATATTGGCGGTGCTGAAGGTTTGGGCGTGATAGCGTAAAGCGAAATAGGGAGCGAATTTTCTGGTGATTTCGTAACGGGTGACAATGCCGGTTTCAATTTCGGCGAGACCGGATTTTACATCTAATTCTGGAACAGCTTGCGCAAAAAAATCGCCTTCAACATAAGGTGTGGTGATTAATTTTTGCGTGAGAGAAATATCGCTTGAACATTCTAATTTCGCGCTCCAATCGCTATTTTCGCTTAAGTAAATTTCTAGATTTGTATCAATCATAAAAGGCGCGACGCCGTCTAAAGCTAGGGTCAAATAATCTAATTTCTTTGATTGTGGCTCATTTTCTTCAGTTGGAAAATTATTGGCGAAATCGTGGCGAATACCGATTTTGGCATCCCAAAATTCGGAAATATTGCGGCTATAAAGTGCCTCAATTTGCTCTTCTTTTTCATGTTTATAAAAAATTTTATTTTCGTAATCAAGCCAGAGACGATTGTAATCGCCGCCGATCCAGCCTTCAAATTCTAAAAATCGTTCCCGATTATCGCGCGCTTCGCCAAATTCGCTGCTTAAAGTAAATTCATGGAAAATTTGCTGATCGTCGCCGTGCTGCATTTCTTCTGCTTGCGCCAGCTTGACGAAAAATAAAAATGGAATTATGAGCAGTAATTTTTTCATATTATTCCGATGTTTTTTCAACTGTTATCGAAGTCATCATGCCACTTTCCATATGATAAAGTAAATGGCAATGGAACGCCCATTCTCCGGCTTCATTGGCGGTTAAAATTGCTGAAACTGTTTGCGCTGGTGGGATGATTATAGTGTGTTTATTGGGTAGCCATTTCATTTGTTCATTGTGAGTTAAGTCATCCTCCCTATTTAGGGAGGAAGTCGTCGCGTTTCTCTGCGTATCAGAGAAGTTGCGCGAGGAGGAGGGTGGATAATTTTCTAACTCCATAAACATGCCGTGGAGGTGGATTGGGTGCGCCATCATTGTGTCGTTGATGAATTTTAACCGCACGCGTTCGCCGTATTTTAAATGGATTGGTTTAGGAAATTGTTTGCCGTTAATCGTCCAGATATAACGATTCATATTTCCGTCCAAATGCAATTCGATTTCTCTGGTCGGCTCGCGCAAATCTTGTTGCGGATTTAACGCAATTAAATCGGAATATTCGAGAGCTTTGTGATCTTGTGGTGTTCCACGATCAGCCCAACCGCTGTGCATATTTTCCATATCCATATCTTTCATATTCATATCTTCCATTGACATATCACCCATAGTCAAAAGTGTGCGTTGGCGCATTGGCGGAATTGCGCCGGACATTCCCATTTTCGGCGCTAGAGTCGCGATAGCAGAACCAGTGCGGTCTATAGATTGGGCGGAAATAGTGTAGGCTTTATTTTCTTGTGGTTCGACGATTACATCGTAAGTTTCGGCATTACCAAAGCGGAATTCATCGATTGATACAGGTTTAACGGGCTGGCCGTCAGCTTCAATTACTTTCATTTTCAAACCCGGAATCTCGACATCGTAAATGGTCATCGCTGAAGCGTTGATGAAGCGCAATTTCACGCGCTCGCCTTTTTTAAACAAAAAATAGTTACTTAAGGAAGATTCTTCCTCCCTATTTAGGGAAGAAGTCGTTGCGTTTCTCTGCGAAGCAGAGAGGTTGCGCGACGAGGAGGGTGCATAATTCATCTTGCCGTTTACTAAAAAATGATATTTTGTAACATCCGACAAATCCGTTGGATCCATACGCATTTCGTTCCAATCGCGATAATCGCGCCAACTCTCTGCGAAACCTTTGCTTTTTATATCATGCAAAAAAGTAAAAAATGTGCGTTTGTGATAATTATAATAGCCGGAATTGATTTTGAGATTATTTAGAATCGTCTGCGGATTTTCTTCGGTAAAGTCAGAAAGAACCACAACATATTCCCGATCAGCTTTATAAGAATCGGCTTGTTTCGGCTGAATCACAATCGACCCGTAAAGACCTTGCTGTTCTTGCATGTTGGAATGGGAATGATACCAGTAAGTTCCCGATTGTCTGATTTTGAACTTGTAAGTGAAAGTTTCGCCTGGTGCGATTCCATGAAAACCATTCAATCCTGGAACGCCGTCCATTGCGGCTGGCAATAAAATTCCATGCCAGTGAATTGAAGTCATCTCATCCATAGAATTTTTGACATTAATTATCGCATCTTCTCCTTCCTCGAAATTCAATGTTGGCGCAGGAATTTGGCCGTTTACGGTGATTGCTTTAACTGCTTTTCCGGTGATAAAAACATCCTGCTTTTTAATTTCAAGATCATATGTTCGCGCCAGAGCTGGAGCGGTTTGTAGCAGAAGAAGAAAAGTCAAAAATATTTTTTTATTCATATTAACAATTTCATTAACTAAGCACTGCACTAGAAAATTTTTTGCATATTATTTTTATATCATCGAAATTTAAATTTTAGCCTTTTTGTTTTTTATTAACAATTCTTGATAATATGACAAAACAGCCTACAGCTAAACTAACTCACATCAAAACTACCAAATATAAACATGGTTTATATAAGGATGATCCGGCTCTTATAGAGCGATTTAATCAATTAAATAGAGAAAAAGATAACAATAAAGATTACGCTGCGCAAGGCAATGTTTTCAATAGCCTCGGGCTTTGTTATTTGGAAGGTTTGGGAACGCCGCAAAATTATGAAATGGCTTTTAAATGTTTTCTCAAGGCAGATATTTTGGGAAATGATGAAGCTACAGTTAATTTGGCGATGTGTTATATGCGTGGTTATGGCGTAATGCAAGATGAGAGACAGGCAGTAGATTTGTTAGATAAAGCTTATATGAAAGGCAATTCCAGAGCGATAGTTAATTTGGGATTTTGTTTTGAGCGTGGTTTGGGAGTAAGAAAACCCGATCCCAAAAGGGCTTTCCTCTATTATAAAAAAGCCGAAACACAACAATATCTTCCAGCTAAGAATTATTTGGTCAGATGTTATAAATATGGAATTGGAGTAACAAAAGATGAAAATAAAGCTTTTGAATTATGTTACGAAGCGGCGCAGGCTGGAGATCGTATGGCTCAAAAAAATCTCAAACTTTATTATTCGGCTCAATTAAAGAAAAAAAATCAGGAAACATTACAGGAACATAAGGCCGCGCCTCAAAAAACTTTAGATGAACGCTATGAGGAAGCCAAAGAAAATGCTCAAAGAGACAAATCAGAAGAGAAAGAGAAGAAATTCACTGAATTAGATATTATTAGTCCGGATTTTATGAAGGAGTTTTTCTGGTCTAGCAAAGAGCTTGAAACTCGAATTCCGTTATTTCAAGCAAGGCCATTTGATGATCCGCAAGTTTTGCGAAATCAGGCACATACAAAATTTGTCAAAAGGCAGATCAAAAAAAATAGTAATGAGCTAGCAAAAATTAGTAATGAAGAAATTGCGGCAGCGAGACAAATTGAGCCAAATAGAGCAATGCAATTGGAAATGATCGCCCATAATGAAATTCTTAATAGTTTCTACAAAAGAGTATTTCATGATTTATATCAGGCTTTTAGCGCCGCAATTGTTCTTACGAGCGGCTCTTTGGGTTTAACTTCTAAGATTCTTAGAACTGATGGTGTGAAAGGAAGTTTGTTCGATATTACAGATTTAGGTGCTGATTTTCTGAAAAATTTTCCAATTACTGAAGTAATATTAAAGGTTTTGAGTAAAAATCCGGATGTTTATGACAAGATGGATAAGTTAAGCAGCATATTTGATTTTGCTCAAATCGTGCAAGCAGAAAAATGCGAACCTTCTATTTTGTGTAAGGATATTGCCAGAACTGTAACAATGGCAATGCATCAGGAATTATTAGAGAATTCGACAAAAAAACCTTCGGAATTAAAATTTAATTTGAGATCAGAAGTTGATGAGGAAATATTTGAGGAAATGTCCAGAAATGATAAAAGCGCGACCCAAGTAAAAGCTGGCGAAACCGTTGCTAGAATTCTGGAATTTTTATTTACAAAGAAATCGCAGCATTTAGCGAAAGAGGGTACGGCTAGAGAAGATGTAGTTGTAGATATTTATATGTCATTAGGGCTTCATACATATCAAGCTTCGGAAATTGATTCAGATTTATCGGTAAAATCAACTTCATCGCTTTCATCCTTATATTCCGATTCGTCAGCATCAGCATCGGATGATTCAAATCATGGAGTTGAAAGAAAGGAATCAGAGGAAAGCAAGATGCCATTGGATCCGGCAGAAAATTTGCGATCACCAACTCCATCAACATCGGTTGTTGTTGTAGAAGCAGATTCATTTCCGGAACTGCATAGAGCGCAATTACAAAAGGAATTGGCAGAGATGAAAAAAGAGTTTGAGGAAGTGAAGAGTGATGATTTGCGCGTTACATCTAAAGAAGTTGAAGATGTTAAAGATGATAAAGAACCCGAAAGCTTAGAAAAGTTAACTAAAATCATTGAGCTGGAAGGAAAATTAGCTCAGAATCAATCTCAATATGTTGCGATTTAAAATTAAATAATATGACAAAAACACATCCAAAATTAACGAATGAATTTTCCCATTACAAAACCTTGGCAAGTGAAGGAGATGAAGATGCGCGAGTTAACTTGGGTTTGTGCTATATTTATGGTCATGGTGTTGATATAGATCCGGATCAGGCGGTACAATTATTTCGGCAAGCGGCTGATAATGGCAATGCCAGAGGGCAGAGTAATTTAGGATTTTGTTATCAGCTGGGGAAAGGTGTAGCGCGAGATTATGATGAGGCTTTTCGATATTACCAAATGTCGACAAATCAAGGTTTGCCGGGAGCGAAAAATCATCTGGCTAATTGTTATAAAAATGGCTGGGGAGTTGCGGTTGATCTGGATATTGCTGAGAAATTATATCTGGAAGCGGCCACAAATGGAGATTTTCAGGCACAATTTAATTTGGGAATTTTTTATCGCGATCAAAATAGAGATAGATTTGCCAAAAATTATAGAGAAACAGTTAAATGGCTGATGAAAGCTGCAGAAAATGGAAGTGAAAATGCGGAGGAAGAATTACAATCTTTAAAAAAAATAGGTGTGCCAGTAGAATCTATCAAGGCGCAAATTATAAGAGAAGAACCGAGTTTTTTTCAAACTCCAGAAACGAAAGAAGCGGAAAATAAAGATGAAAGCGTTGAAGCAAATTTGGATGTGCTGAATCGATTTTTAACTTCAAATCCAAATAAACACCCAAGAAAAGGTGAAGATTTGATGTTTGATCAACAAGAAATTGCCTTGTTAAAAGCGCAAATCATAAAAAATAGTGAAGAAATTACCAAAATGGATGGTTTGGTGCAAACTCATTCAAGAATGGATGCCATTAAAATAAGTAAAACGCTCAAAGATTTTTACGACAAATTATGCCGCGATTTATATCAAACTTTTAGCGCTGTAATTGTTGTTACTAGCGGTCTGTTAGGCTTAGGTGGTTGCGCTCCCGGACGAGCTAGCAATGAAGGAACGCGCTATAAAATTACTGATGCCGGAATAGAATTTCTAAAATCTTTTCCTCTTACTGCCGTGTTATTTAAAATAAAGGAAGGCAGTTTGTTGGATGAAAATAAAATATTGACGGTATTTCATATATCCAGAATAGCGCAAACAAATAATCGCGAGCCTTCGGCCTTATGTTGCGAGATTGCCAGCAGAATAACTTTTGAAAAATGCACAGAATTATTAGTTCCTCAATTATCAAATACAAAATCAAACTTTATGATGTCTTATGATGTTCAAGTTAAGGAGATGATATTTCGTGAAATTTCCGCAACTTGTAAGGATCCAGCGCAAATTGAAGCCAACAAAACCATGGCGCAGATTATGGCTTATTTATTTACCAGCGAAAATTATCAAGGAGCTAATTCAAGAAATTTGCCTGATCTTATTTGCAAGGCCTTAGGATTAGGCAGTAATGCAGTTCCATTAACGGCATCTGAGACTAAAGCAAGATCAAATCCTGCAGTTTCGCAAACCACTTCAGCTTCAGTTCAATGCTTGACAAATCCACCAGAAAGAGTCCAAAATACTGTTGCAAATCCAGTAGCTGTACAGCTATTGTCGAGTCAAATGTCTAGAAAAAATAATGATTGTATTTATCTTTAATTAATCAATTTAACAAAATTTATGATAAAAATATATCCGTACGAAGAATTAGGCCACGCCGATCATGGTTGGTTGAATGCGCGCCATCATTTTAGTTTCGCCAGCTATTATAATGAAAAACGCATGAATTTCGGTGTTTTGCGTGTGATTAATGATGATATAATCAAAGCCCATTCTGGCTTCCCGACTCATCCTCATGCTAATATGGAAATTATAACTTATGTGCGCAAAGGCGCGATTACGCATAAAGATAACCAAGGCAATCAAGGCCGAACTGAAGCCGGCGATATTCAAGTTATGAGCGCCGGAACAGGAATAGCACATTCGGAATATAATTTGGAAGATGAAGATACCAATCTTTATCAAATCTGGATTACACCAAATAAAATGGGCGTTCCTCCTAGATGGGATGCCAAAGAATTTCCGAAAGAACCAGTGAAACATTCTTTATCACTTTTAGTTTCAGGCGATGGCAAAGCTCCGCTTTCTATCTATCAAGATGTGCAAATTTATGGCGGAAAATTAGAAAAAAATACGCTAATTGATCACAAAATTCCCGGAAAAGCCTATTTGTTGGTTTCCCAAGGCGAAATTTTTCTAGATAATAAAATCCTAAAAAAAGGCGACGGCGCCGAAATCACGAAGTTAAATCATGTAAAAATAAAATCTGTGGCTAATTCCGAAGTCCTAGTAATAAACCTGCCGAAATAATTTTTTTTGACTTTTGATTTTCATGGCTTTACTCTTAAAACCAATAGCGATAAGCCCTCGATAAGTTGTCTTAGACTTACCCTTCTATTAGCTGGCAATTATCTAAGCATTCCAAACTTATCAGGCACGCTATTTCTAACTAATAGCGGTAAGCCCTTAATAAGTTCTCTATATATTGGTTCTCCATAGGTTTGTCAGTATAGAGGTTTTAGCTTATTAGGCGCGTTATTAATCTCATTATATTTCATCTTCTCCTCAAAAATTTTTAACCAATCTTTTTTCTTCTTTTCATAATTAGAAAAAATTCCAGAGCAAAACATGTCGAAAGCTTGTAAACCAAAGCTTTCTGTTGAATTTCGATGATAAATATCAATTAGCACTTTTTTATTTAACCTTAGTTTCAAGCTTTCTTTAATATAGTAATCAAATTCTTTCATTTTTGTTTTTGTTTGCGATCTATCTACAATAAATTCAACCCTATTTTTAATATTGCTGAAGTTAATTTGATCAATGATTTGTGTGGATATTGAATTATAAATCTGGGATTTATTCAATTTTATATCATTCTCCAATAATTTTTTATTGAGCGTTATTGAATAAATTTCTAAGGGTAAGTTTCTAACTTTCTGATAAAAATATTGTTTTATTTCAATTTTTGTTGAGTTGCCCTTTAATTCTCTAGCTCCTTTTTTAAATTTTCTTTTCAGAGTTTCCTTAACTGCATTCAGCAATTTTCTATTATTTTCTATACCGTCAATCGCCAAAATTGTAATGGTAAAAAAAATTGATGGTTTTTTATTTATGAAGTCAAAGCCTAAGCAGCCACTTTCGTCTAAATATAGGAATTTCACTTGGGTTTTGGGTTAATTGAATTTGTGGTGGTGATTTATTTTAATGATCTAAATCGAGATTGTTGAAGCGGGTGAATTCTGGGTCGAAATATAGGCTGACATTTCCTATCGGGCCGTTTCTTTGTTTGGCGATTATTACTTCGGAGACATTGCGGATTTTGCTCATTTTATCTCTCCAAGCGGCTAATTTTTCGCTTTCTTCTTCGCTTGGTTTTTTTCTTTCTTCATAATAGCTGTCGCGATAAATAAAGGCGACGACATCGGCATCTTGCTCGATCGAACCTGATTCACGCAAATCCGAAAGTTGCGGGCGTTTATCTTCTCTTTGCTCAACGGCACGCGAAAGTTGCGACAAAGCCATAACTGGAATATTGAATTCCTTAGCGATTGCTTTTAAAGATTGCGTGATTTCCGAAATTTCCTGAACGCGATTTTGCTCGGAGCGTTTGGAAGAGCCGCGAATTAATTGCAAATAATCGATCATTAACAAACCCAAATTATGTTTGCGCACCAAACGACGCGTTCTAGTGCGAATCGCGGCGATGGAAAGAGCAGGGGTGTCGTCAATAAAAAAGGGCATTTCAGCAATTTCGGCACTTCGCTGCGTTATGGCTTGCCATTCTTCTTCATTAATTTCCCCGCTTCGGAATTTTGTGGCGTTAATGCTGGTTTCCATCGATAAAATCCTTGCCGATAATTGATCCGCCGACATCTCCAACGAAAAAAAACCAACAGCTTTCTGACTTTTTTTATCTTGTTTATTTTCATTCAAAAATTTACAAGCATTAACGGCGATATTGATTGCGAGAGCCGTCTTACCCATACTCGGTCTTCCGGCTAAAATAATTAAATCGGAATTTTGCATTCCACCTAACATTTTATCCAAATCCTTTAAACCGGCGGAAACACCGCTGATATGGCCGTCTCTTTGTTTGGCGATTAGGGTTCTTTCTAGAGTTTCTTTTAAGGAATGGGAAATATTTTTGAAATCGCGACCGCCAGTTCCTTGATGAGCGAGGTTGAATAAATGTGATTCGGCTAATTCGATTTGCTCTTGCGCTGTGCTGTCTTCAACTTCTTTGTAAGTATTATTGACGATGTCGGTGCCGATGATTACTAAATGTCTTTTCAAAGATAAATCGTAAATCAAATTGGCATAATCGTGAATATCAACAATTCCCGTGGCTTTCGATAGCAAAGTTGAAAGATACAAAACTCCTCCGAAAGTGGCCAAAGTTTCGTTATTTTCGAAAAATTGTTTCAGAGTAATTTCATTGGCAATAATGTTGATTTTATTCACATTGTGCAGAATTTGCGTATAGATTTTTTGATGAGCTGGTTCGTAGAAATGCTCAGGCAACAAAAATTCAGAAATTCTGTGAATATATTCGTTATTTATAATGATACTGCCCAGAATAACTTGTTCAGCTTCTTGATTGAATAAATCTGTTCTTTGCATCTGTTAGTTTAGAAGAAAATGGTATTACCAAATAAATATTGATAAGAAATCTCAACTATATGAGCGCTGTAGCTCATTTTATAAGGGTTAGTTTCGATAGTTGGATCGGTGCTATCTTTAGTAGCAAATGATAAATCGCCAATTGTGCCGCGATAATGATAGCCTAAATTAAGGGCTTGGCTTTCGGTTATTTTATAGCGCGCGCCCAACATTAATTGGTAATTCATAGCGCGATCTGCGCCTTTTCCTAGATCAGTACTTTCATCAGCTACACCATCAATTGTTCCGGTTCCGGTGTCGAATGCTACTCTGGTCATGCCCAAGCCAACTCCTAAATATGGCGATATTTTTTTATCATCGAAGAAATCGCGGTAATAATTGAGGTTGAAGGAAAGGGCCGATAGTTTGGAATTATTATATTTTACATCGGAAAGACTTTCACCAAAAGCATCTTTAAAATTCCATGTTGCAATAGAATTCATTTCATAAGCCATTTCGAATTCGTATCTATTATGTTTAGCATCATCAAGACCGAATTTAAAAGCGGCGCCATAGCCGGTTTTTGGATCAATATCGGTTGATTTAAGTGAATCAGTTACTGGGACAACGCCACCGGAATGGCTGCCATCTTCATCAAAAGTGGTTTGTCTCACTTTATCGCCTCTTACACCACCTTCAACATAGAATTTCGGTTTTGGGATTACGCCCTTATTTTTCAATGGTCCAGCATATTGAGGCACGCTATAGTCATCCATCGCATTTACTCTGTGCGCCTTATAATTATTATAAATCGTATCCTCATAATTATAACCTTCCGCTACATCTATGGTTCCAGCTATATTTCCAGTTTGATCTGCCGCGAAGGAAGTTTTGGCGAAGAAAGTTAAGAGAGTAACTAATGTGAGAAAAATTCTGATCATAGATTTTATTGAAAAGTTTAATTTGATAAAAGATTCCTTAAGATTAATTTCGCAAAATATCTTTTGCAAATTTTATTCGACAGTCACCGATTTTGCTAGATTGCGCGGCTGATCGACATTATTTCCTTTAAATAAAGAAGTGTAATAAGCCAGCAATTGTGTTGGAATTGCACCAAGCAGTAACTCCGAAATAATATCATCAGTTTTTGGTAATACAATAGATTTAAAAACAATATTTTTTAAACGATCGCAACCTTCTTGATCGCTGATTAAAATTACTTTTCCGCCGCGAGCCACGATTTCCTCAACATTGGAAGCCGATTTATCGAATAATTTATTATTAGGTGCGATGGTGATTATCGGCAAAGTTTCATCAATCAAAGCAATCGTGCCGTGTTTTAATTCACCGGAAGCCACAGCTTGAGTTGGAATATAAGTTAATTCCTTCAATTTCAAAGCGCCTTCCAAAGCAATCGGATAAGAAACGCCGCGGCCGATATATAAAATATTGTTAGATTTGCTCAAAAATTTGGCGATGGATTGAATGTTTGCAAGTGACGGCGCGCTTAAAATCAAATCCAAATAGTTCGGAATTTCATCGATGGCGCTAATTAATTCCTTTTTCTTTGTGGAATTTATAGTTCCTTTGATTTCCGCCATTTTTATTGCGAATAAAGTAAGAACCATTAATTGTGCTGTTAAAGCTTTGGTGGAAGCAACGCCAATCTCAACTCCGGCCAAAGTTCGGATAATAGCATCGCTCAAATTTTCCATGCTGCTATTGGCAGTATTCACAATTGAGAGAATTTTTTGACCATTTTCCTTAGCGAATTTCAAAGCGGCAATCGTATCAGCAGTTTCGCCGGATTGGGAAATGAAAATCATCAAGTTATCTTTTTGAAAAACCGCATCGCGATAACGAAATTCGGAAGCAATATCAACAGAAACGCTAATTCGAGCCAGCGATTCAATCAGATATTGCGCGGCTTGAGCTGCATAATAAGAAGTTCCGCAAGCAACAATTGTTATTTTATTAAATTTCGTCAAATCAAACGGGAAATTTGGCAAATTTATTTGCTGATTAGCGACATCCAAATATTGTTTGATAGTATTTTGCACCACTTTTGGCTGCTCAAAAATCTCTTTCAACATGAAATGTTCATATTTTCCTTTGGAAGAAATTTCAGTTTTTTGCGTATTTTTTTCGATCTTGCGCGTAGTTGGATTGTGGCTCGCGTCAAAAATTTCGACTTTTTTAACATTAGCAAAAATAATATCGCCGTCCTGCAAATAAGAAAATTCATCGGTGAAACTTTCCAAAGCAAAATAATCGGACGCGATATAATTCGCGCCAGAACCATAGCCAATAATCAAAGGCGAACCTTTTTTTATGCCAATCAATAAATCCGGCTGATCTTTAAAAATAATGCCCAAAGCAAAAGCGCCGTGAAGATCTTTTACCGTAGAAAAAATGGCTTTTTTAATATCGTTTTTATGCTGTTCTAAATAAAATGAAATCAAATGCGGAATGACTTCCGTATCAGTCTGGCTGGCGAAGCGAACGCCGATTTTGGTCAATTTATTTTTAATTTCCTGATAATTTTCAATAATTCCATTATGCACCACGGAAATATTATTACTGGAATGTGGGTGCGAATTATCTTCGCTAGGTTTGCCGTGCGTCGCCCATCTGGTGTGGCCGATGGCGATTTTGGCATCGAAATTTTTATCTTGCGCGATGGCTTTTTGTAGATTGTCAATTTTTCCTTCTTTTTTGACAGTTTGAATTTTATCGTCATGAATTATAGAAATTCCAGCCGAATCATAACCGCGATATTCCAGCTTTTTCAAGCCTTCCAAAACATTTTGCACTATATTTTTTTGGCTAATAATTCCGACAATTCCGCACATAAAATTTGGTATTTGATTTTAAAGAAGAACGACTTATAAACCAGTCATGCAACCAAGTAAATAGTAATGTTTTGCAATTTTTTGTAATCTTTTGTAATAAATTATGCTAGAAAGCGCCAATAATAAAAATATTGTGGAAATCTACACCGACGGCGCTTGTTCTGGCAATCCGGGAGCCGGCGGTTGGGGCGCGATTTTGCTTTACAAAGAACATAAAAAAGAAATTAGCGGTTCGCAAGCAAATACAACCAATAATCAAATGGAGCTCAAAGCCGTGATTGAAGCGCTCAAATCGCTGAAAAAACCGTCACAAATTATTATTTATACTGATAGTGTTTATGTCAAAGACGGCATCACGAAATGGATTATAAATTGGCGCAAAAATGGCTATCGCAACGCCAATAAAAAACCGATAAAAAATCTGGAATTATGGCAAGAATTAGATAGTTTAAATTCATTGCACCAGATAGAATATAAATGGATCAAAGGCCATTCTGGAAATAAATATAATGAGATCGCAGATCAGCTGGCTGTAAGCGCGGTTTTGCGGGAAAAATAAAAGTTATATTGACTTTTAAAAGCTTTTGGAGTAGATTAAGCGACAACTTTTTTAAGTTTAACAAATCTTAATAAACAATGAGTATTTTAAGTTCAAACAAATCTGATATTTCTATCAAATCTAGCATTTCCCAAGCTGTTTGTACTCCTTGTTCATGTTGTTGCAGCTGCTGCTGTTAATAGTCTCTCGCCTAAATTTTTTTAGGATTTTCCATTTTTAGTTAAGGAATTTTTTCCTTATTTTCGTTTTTATAAAAAAAATTAATTTTTAATGTCATATTTTCCACTGTTTTTGAACATTGGTAATCTCAATTTCCTTATTGTTGGCGCGGGAAATATTGCGTTGGCGAAGCTTGAATCGTTGCTTGAATTTAATGCAAATGTTAAAGTGATTGCGCCAAATTCAATTCCACAATTTGATGATTTAGTGCGCGAAAATAATGTCGAATTTATTCGCGATTCTTACGATAAAAAATATTTAAAAAATATCGATATTGTTATCTCTGCAACCAATGAAATCGCGGTTAATCAGCAAATTGTCAATGATGCAAAAGAATTAAAAATTCTCGTAAATGCGGTTGATGATCCGCAAATTTCTGATTTTATTTTTGGCGCCAATGTCAAAAAAGAAAATATCATCATTTCCGCCGGAACTTCCGGAATGTCGCCAGTTCTGGCGCGGGTTTTAAAACAAAAAATCAATCTGGCTTTACCGCAAAATCTCGATCTTCTCAATAATTTTATCCTAAAAAATAAAGATTTAGTTCGCAAAAAATTAACCAATATTCAAGCACGCAGAATTTTCTGGCAAGAAGCTTTGGAAGGCGCAATCGCTGCGGAAATTGAAGCCGGAAATATTGAAAATGCCCAAGAATTATTCGATAAAAAATTCACCGATACAGAAAATAAATCGCAAGGAGCCGTTTATTTTATTGGCGCCGGGCCGGGAGATCCAGAATTAATCACTTTGAAAGCGATCAATTTACTTTCGCGCGCTGATGTTGTTTTGTACGATCGTTTGGTCAATGAAGAAATTTTGCATTACGCCAGAAAAGACGCGCTCAAAATCAATGTCGGTAAAAAACGCGATTTCCATAGATATAAACAAGAAGAAATTAATTCATTACTTAAAGAATACGCCGCCAAAGGCAATATTGTCGCGCGTTTAAAAGGCGGAGATTCTACAATTTTCGCTCGTTTAAGTGAAGAAATTGACGCCATAAAAGATTTAGGCGTAAAATATCAAATCGTTCCCGGTATTACAGCCGCCAGCGCTGCCGGAGCTTATAGCGGAATTCCTTTAACTTCGCGCGATTCCAATAAATCTGTTCGCTTTTTAACAATTTACGAACAAGATTTATTCGATGAAAAATACTTCCAAAATCTGGCGCAAAGCAATGATTCTCTGGTTCTATACATGTCGTCCCATAATTTAGGTTTGATTGCGAAAAATTTAGCCAAAGCCGGAAAAGATGCGCAAACTCCAATCGCAATTATAGAACAAGCCAGCACCAAATTCCAAAAAACTTTCATTACAAATATCGCCAATTTTGAAAAAGATTTCGGCCAAAAAGAGTTCATTTCGCCTTCGCTAGCAATAGTCGGCGACATTGTAAATCAGCATGAGAATTATAAGTGGAAAGAAGAAAATTTAGAAGGAATTTACTTTAAAAATCCAAGAAAGAGAGGTACCAATGGAAATTAAAAACCTGTTAAACCAAACTCAAAATCTAAATTGGATCGAGAAAATCCAATTTTTAGAGAATAATTACGAAAATGTGGCATTTTCAACGAGTTTTAGCATCGAAGATCAAATTATTTTGGATGTGATTTTCAAAAATGATTTGAATATAGAAGTCTTCGCGATCGACACTGGCCGTCTTCCAAGCGCGACTTACGAGCTTTGGCAAAGAGTTACCGAAAAATATAACAAACCAATCAAAACCTATTATCCTAATGCCGAAAAAATCGCGGAATTTGTGGAAAATAAAGGTATTAATTCTTTTTATAATTCGGTAAATTTTCGTCATGAATGCTGCCACATTCGCAAAGTTGAACCTTTAAAAAAGGCTTTGCAAGGCCAGAAAATCTGGATTAGCGGCGTGCGTAAAGAACATAACAAAAACCGTGAAGATAAGGATTTTTTTGAATTTGATGCAAATTTAAATATTATTAAATTTTATCCGGTTTTAGAATTTAGTGAGGCGCAAGTTTTGGAATATATCAAAAATGAAAAAGTTCCTTATAATAAACTTTACGATCAAGGCTATAAATCAATCGGCTGCGATCCTTGCACCAGAGCGGTTGCAAATGATGAAGATGCTCGCGCCGGAAGATGGTGGTGGGAAAATGAAGGCGATAAAGAATGTGGATTACATATGGTCAACGGCAAATTAGTGCGCGCCAAGGATATGTATGTCCGCGAAGACAAATTAGACAGCGAATTATTTACTGAATAAATATAAAAATGTTAAAATTAGAGTTACAAAAAATTTTAGATCAATTTATTGCTGGAGCCAATAAAGACGAGGTTTTATGGGCTAGTGGCTATTTGTCCGGAGTTGCTCATGGTGGAGCTATTGCAAGCGGCGCGAGTGTTGATACATCTGGTTTGGTTGATAAATTGACGATAATTTATGTTACAGAAACTGGAAATTCCAAATTTATCGCTGGCGAATTGAATAAAGTTTTGAAAGAAAAATCAGTAAATGTGAAGTTGAAGGCTTCAAATCAATATCGCTACGCTGATTTGGAAAAAGAAAAAAATGTGATTTTTATTATCAGCACGCATGGTGATGGCGAAATGCCGGAAACCGGAAAGGAATTCTGGAAATTCATCCAAAATGATGCGCCGAAATTGAGTGGTTTAAATTATTTCATAATCGCGCTTGGCGATACTAATTATCCTTTATTTTGCCAGGCCGGAAAGGATTTGGACAAAAAATTGCATGAATTAGAAGCTAAAAATAAAGGCCATGTTATTGAGTTGGATTTGGATTTTGAAAATCATTTAGAAGATGTCAAAAATAAAATCTTCGAAGCTTTTGGCGCCAGCGTCACTCCGGCTCACACGGCTTCCGGTAAAGTCGTAAATAAATCCAATTATGAAGGCGAAATTATTACCAATGTGGTTTTAAACGATATTGGTTCGGTTAAAGAAACTCATCATATTGAAATCGCGGTTAACGATGAAATTTCCTACGAACCGGGTGATTCAATTGGCATTTTATTAACTGATGAAAATGGCAATAAAATCTCGCCGAGGCTTTATTCTATTGCTTCCAGCGTGAATGAAAGTGAAAATGAAGTTCATTTAACTGTCAGCGTTTTAAAATATAAAGACGAAAACGGCGTTGAGAAAAAAGGCGTTGTCTCCAATTATTTGGCGGATTTAAAGCTTGGCAGCAAAATCCATTTTTATGTCAGCAAAAATCGCCAATTTAAATTACCGCAAGCCAATAAAGATATAATCATGGTTGGCCCAGGAACAGGAATTGCGCCATTCCGCGCCTTTATGGCTCAAAGAAATTTTGATAATGCAACGGGAAAAAATTGGTTATTTTTCGGCGAATGCAATTTCTTGAAAGATTTCTTTTATCAAACTGAATGGCAAGATCATCTAACTTCTGGCCTTTTAACCAAGCTTAGCGTTGCTTTCTCGCGCGATCAGCAAGATAAAATTTATGTGCAACATCGCATAAAAGAACAAGGCAAAGAATTGTTCGAATGGTTGGAAAATGGCGCTTATTTCTATGTTTGCGGCGATAAAGCCAAAATGGCGAAAGATGTCGAGAACGCTTTGCTGGAGCTAATCGCGCAGCAAGGAAATAAAAATGCAACTCAAGCCAAAGAATATTTAGAAAACTTAACGGAGCAGGGCAGATACTTGCTTGATGTCTACTAATTAATTAAAAAAATATGAGCAGTAAAGTAGAAACCATAAAAATCGAGAGTAATAAATTAAGAGGAACTTTGGCCGAAAGCCTTACTAATCCTATTACCGGATCGCTTTTTGAAGATGATCAAACCGTCATTAAATTTCACGGAATTTATCAGCAAGATGATCGTGATAGACGCGACGAGCGTGCTAAGAAAAAGCTCGAGCCGCTTTATTCTTTCATGATTCGCTTAAGAATTCCAGGTGGAAAAATTTCAGCACAACAATGGGTTGGAATCAATAAAATCGCCGATGATAACTCAACCGGCGTCATTAAAGTCACAACACGCCAAACTATTCAACTTCACGGCGTTTTCAAATCAGTTTTAAAACCGACCGTAAAATGGTTCGATAAATATAATTTAGATTCAATCGCAGCTTGCGGAGATGTGAATCGTAATATTATGTCAACAGCTACAGTCGCTAAAACCAAGGCTGAAGATGAAGCTTACGAATATTCAAAATTAATCAGCGAAAAATTATTGCCGGCGACCAATGCCTACAAAGAAATTTGGTTGGATGGCGAAAAAGTCACGCACGAAGAGGAGGAACCGATTTACGGCAACACTTATCTGCCGCGCAAATTCAAAATTGTTGTCGCCATTCCGCCAGATAACGATGTCGATCTTTACGCTCACGATATTGGTTTGATCGCCATAATTAAAAATGATAAATTGCTCGGTTTCAATATTACAATCGGCGGCGGCATGGGCAATACTCACGGCAATGCTACAACTTTTCCAAGGCTTGGCGATTTAATCGGTTTCGCACCAAAAGAGAAAATTTTGGATGTTGTAACTGCAATTCTTACAACGCAAAGAGATTATGGCAATCGCGAAGATCGCAAATTATCGCGCTTTAAATATACTGTGGACCGCTTGGGTGTTGATTTCATCAAAGGTGAAATTGAAAAAAGATCAATAAAATTAGAAGATGCCAAAGATTTTATTTTCTCCACCAGAAACGATTATTACGGCTGGTTTGATGATTATAAAGGTTTGCACCATAATTTGATTTTCGTCGAAAATGGCCGAATTTTGGATGATAAAAAAGCGCAATTAAAAACGGCTTTGTTAAAAATCACCGAAGCAGATTTGGCGGACATTCGCTTCACTTCCAACCAAAATATTATCGTCAGTAATATCAAACCGGAAAATAAACCGAAAGTTGTCGCGATTCTCGAAAAATATAAAGTCAGCGATGCTGATGTTTCCAATATTCGCAAAAACGCCATGGCTTGCGTCGCGCTCAATACTTGCCCGCTAGCTTTGGCTGAAGCACAAAGATATTTGCCGAGTTTGATCGATAAATTTGAAGCGCTTTTGCAAAAACATAATATCGCTGATAATCCAGTTTCAGTGCGAATGACTGGCTGCCCGAATGGCTGCGCTCGTCCTTTCATGTCGGAAATCGGTTTTGTCGGAAGATCGCTTGGTAAATATAATATGTATATCGGCGGCAGCGACATCGGCGAAAGGCTCAACACGCTGTACAAAGAAGATTTAAACGAGCATGAAATTTTAGAAAATCTTGATATTTTATTCGCTTCTTACGCGAAAAATAAAGGTAAAAATGAGTCTTTTGGAGACTTTTCATATAAATTAGTAAAAGGAGTAAATTAATGGTAAGTAAATATCTACAAACATTAGAAGATGAGGCGGTTTATATAATTCGCGAGGCAATTGCTGAATTTGATAATCCGGTTTTATTATATTCAATCGGGAAAGATTCTTCAGTTTTATTACATCTTCTGTTAAAAGCGTTTTATCCAATCAAACCGCCGGTTCGCGTTTTGCATATCGATACAACTTGGAAATTCAAGGAAATGATCGAATTTCGCAATGCGCAAGCTAAAAAATTCGGTTTGGATTTAATCGTTCACACCAATCAGGAAGGCGTTGAAAAGAATATTTTGCCTTTCGGCGATACTAGCAAAATCTACACTGATATTATGAAAACCGAAGCTTTGAGACAAGCTTTGAACGAGTATAAATTCGATGTGGCTTTAGGCGGAGCAAGACGCGACGAAGAAAAATCTCGCGCCAAAGAAAGAATTTTCTCTTTCCGCAGCAAATTCCACGGTTGGGATCCGAAATCGCAAAGGCCGGAAATGTTTAATATTTTCAATTGCAAAATTAATAAAGGCGAATCAATGCGCGTTTTCCCTTTGTCGAACTGGACTGAGCTTGATGTTTGGCAATATATTAAAGAAAGACAAATCGAAGTTGTGCCACTTTATTTCGCCAAAAAACGCCCAGTTGTTATTAGAAACGGCACGAAAATCATGGTTGATGACGAACGCTTCCCATTGAATCAAGACGAAAAACCGGAAATGGTTAATGTTAGATTTAGAACTTTAGGTTGCTATCCTTTAACCGGCGCCATCGAATCTGAAGCAGCAAGTTTGGATGAAATAATTGCCGAAATGGAAGCAAGTAAATATTCAGAAAGACAAGGCCGTTTGATTGACTCGGATCAAGTTGGAGCAATGGAAAAAAAGAAATTGGAAGGTTACTTCTAAAAATATTGATTAAATAAATAAAAAAATGACACAAGAAATAATAAAATTCTTAACTGCAGGAAATGTCGATGATGGGAAATCAACGCTCATTGGCCGTTTGCTTTATGATACAAATTCACTTTATCAAGATCAAATTGACGAAGTAAAAAAATCGACTGATGTTTCTTTTAAAGGCGGATCGCTGGATTTTTCGTTGTTTTTGGACGGATTAATTTCCGAAAGATCCCAAAGAATCACGATTGACGCGGCTTATCGTTATTTTTCCTATGAAGGCCAAAAATTTATTATTGCCGATGCTCCGGGTCATGAGCAATATACGCGCAACATGGCCGTCGCGGCTTCCAATTCTAACATCGCCATTATTTTAATCGACGCGTCAAAAGGAATTAAAAGACAAACGATCAGACATAGTTACATTTCACATCTGTTCGGCATCCGCAATATTATTGTCGCCGTGAATAAAATGGATTTGGTGGGAAATGACCAAAAAACCTTTGATAAAATCGAAAAACAATATTTGGAAAAAACTAAAGAATTAGGTTTCGATAATATTTATTTCGTGCCGATTATTGCTTTGACCGGCGAAAATATTGTGCGCAAAAGCGATCAAATTTCGTGGTATAAAGGCAAATCAATCGTGGAATATTTGCTTTCGATCAAATCCAAATCAGCCGATAAACCGGTGACCAGATTGCAAATTCAAAGTGTCATCAAAGACGATCAAAAAAGATTTTACCAAGGATTTTTATCAAGCGGAATTTTGAATGTCGGTGATGGCGTTAGCGTCTTTCCAGTCAATAAAAACGCCACAATTACGCAAATAATTCACTCTTCAAAAGAAGTGCAAACTATTAATTCCAACGATTCGGTTTTAATTGCACTCGACAAGGATTTAGATTTAGATCGTGGCGGTTTAATCAGTGATTTCGCTCATAAACCACAATTATCTACTCAATTCCAAAGCCATTTATTATGGTTCAGCGAAGAGGAATTTAATTATGATAGTTCCAAAGAATATTTTATCAAACTAAATCACGGCTACACCCGTGCCAGAATTGATCGTGTCAACTATCACATCAATGTTGATAATCTGCAAAAAGAAACCAATATTAACAATATTAAACAAAATCAAATCGCTCATGTTGATATTTCACTATCATCACCTGTCGCGTTTGATGATTTCAAAACTAACAGAAAAACCGGTTCCTTTTTGTTAATTGATAAAGGAAATAACGAAACGATTGCCTGCGGAATTATATGTAGATCGGCCAAGGATGAAGATGAATCTTTGGCCAAAAAATCCGGCTTTTTCGCCGAACTTTTCTCTTTAATTAAAAAACATTTAAAAAAATAAAATATGAAAATAGCAAATGATCTTACCCAATTAATCGGAAATACTCCGTTAGTTAGAATTAATAAATTAAACAATACCAAAGCGACAATTGTGGCGAAATTGGAATATTTCAATCCGGCGAATTCTGTGAAAGACAGGATTGGCGTGAATATGATTGAAGCGGCGGAAAAAGCTGGGAAAATTTCTCCGACCAAAACAACTTTGATCGAAGCAACTTCTGGAAATACCGGAATTGCTTTGGCTTTCGTGGCGGCGATAAAAGATTATCGTTTGATTTTAACCATGCCGGAATCAATGTCTTTGGAAAGAAGAAAACTTTTGAGAGCATATGGTGCGGAATTGGTTTTGACTGAAGCGGCGAAAGGCATGAAAGGCGCGATTGCTAAAGCTGAAGAATTGCAAGCCAGTACGCCGAATTCAGTAATTTTGCAACAATTTTCCAATCAGGCCAATGTTGAAATTCACCAAAAAACTACAGCTGAAGAAATTTGGAGAGATACTGACGGAAAAGTTGATATTATCGTCAGCGGTGTTGGAACCGGCGGAACTATTACCGGCGTTGGATCAGTTTTGAAAAAAAGAAATCCTAATTTGAAAATGATCGCCGTTGAGCCGGAAGCCAGCCCAGTTCTTTCTGGAGGCGAACCGGGGCCACATAAAATTCAAGGTATCGGCGCTGGATTTATCCCGCCAATTTTGGATACTGGAATTATCGATGAAGTTATCAAAGTTTCTAATGATGACGCGATTGCTTACGCCAGAGATTTAGCTTTAGAAGAAGGAATCCTAGCCGGAATCTCATCTGGCGCGGCTCTAAAAGCAGCTTTGGAAATCGGAAAAAGACCAGAAAATGACGGAAAATTGATCGTATTCATTTTGCCTTCTTGCGGCGAAAGATATTTATCTTCAGTTTTATTTGAGCATTTGAATTAATCATTAATAAGTTGCGGCTTTTTATTGCCGCAACTTAATTTTACCAAAATATGTTAGATTTTTTAAAAAATATAAAAAATAGCGACCCGGCGAAACCAAGTCTGTTGGAAGTAGCGCTTTGCTATCCGGGCGTGCATGCTATGTTTTTTCATCGTATCGCGCATTTTTTATATAAATTAAAACTGCCGATTGTACCGCGTTTTATTTCTTATGTTGCCAGCATTATAACAGGAATCGAAATTCATCCAGGAGCCACAATCGGCAAAAGATTATTTATCGATCATGGAACCGGCGTGGTTATTGGTCAGGAAGTAATTATCGGCGATGATGTTTTGATGTATCACGGCGTAACTTTGGGCGGAAGCGGCAAAATCAGTGAAGGAAGCAGAAGACATCCGCAAGTTGGAAATAATGTAGTTCTAGGCGCGGGCGCAACTTTAATAGGCAATATCAAAATCGGCAACGGCGCCAAAATCGGCCCGAATGCCATTGTTGTTAAAGATGTAGGCGAAAAAAAAGTAATGGTCGGCGCGACTAGCAAAGAAATGAAAAAAGAATCTTACGAGATCGAATATTTCATTTAGAAACTATTCATAATCTTTCCCCGCTTGCCATCTAAGGCTAATTTTCTGCGCTTCGGTGCTTGAAAATTAACCACATACGACTCAGCAGGAAAAAATTCTAAATAGTTTCGGTGCAGTTTTTTAGTTACAAAAACAAATCAAAATGAAACAAATCAGCTTTTCTAAACATCATACTGATATTTTGAAAATCTATTTTATCCTCACCGTTACGGTTTTTCATATTTGGCGTTATGTTTATAAAATGCCGATTCTCCCGGGTTACGGCGTTGTCGGGTTTTTTATAATTAGCGGTTACGGCTGTTATATTTCTTTGCAAAATAAACCTTTCAAAACCTTCCTCAAAAGCCGCCTATATTACATCACGCCGCCTTATTATATTGCGCTTTTATTTTACTCAATTGCCCATTTCTTTTTCGGTTTTTATAACACTCATGTGCCTTTGCACCGCGATATTCTTGGGCTGATCACTCATATTCTATTTATACACAATATTTCCGGCTATACGCAATGGACGATTTCCGGCGTTTTGTGGTTTATTGCTGTTATAGTTCAGCTTTATTTTCTGTCGGATTATTTAAAGAAAATGGTGGATTTGCGCATCAAAACCGCTCTGAGTCTGATCGCAATAATATTTATCGCTGAATTTTTGGTTCAGCATTTTTTTAGAATTGAGAATCTGTATTTTTTCAAAGGCTGGCATCTGATTTATTTGAGCCCTTATTTGCTTGGAATGTGTTTGGCCAAATATCGCGAATTTTTGCTGGCGTGGATTAATCAAAAATTGCAAAATAAATTGCTTTTAGCGGTTTATTTTCTCATTACTGCTTTTCTAACTTACTTCACTCTTTATTCTAAAGATATTGCGACCATGACTTTCATAGTCGTTTTTTCCTTACCACTGCTGCTTCTAGCTTGCAATATTGTCGCTGGAATTATCCCTGAAAAAACTATTAATTTCCTCGGAACTTTCAGCTTTTTCCTCTATCTTTACAATTATACTTTTTACATTTTCCAATCAGGCTCAAAAAGTCCAGAGATCCAAATAATTAGTGCTTTTGCAGCAATATTCATCACGGCTTATTGCTTTTATCTCGTGAACAAAAAAGTAAATTTAAAACGCGAAGATTAATGGATTTTCTTCAATATACGGTTGAATCGGATGGATTCGCCCCATTTCCAAAATTCCCAAATTGGTTCTTTGATGGAAAAGAAAATTATCACGGCGCGGCCAACTAAATTCTCTTGTGGAACGAAGCCAACTTCATTTTGGAACCTGCTATCTTGCGAATTATCGCGATTGTCACCCATGGCAAAATAATGGCCTGCTGGCACCACATAATCTCCCGTATTATCTTGTGGAGTTTGGCCTTGATCTAAAACCAAATAGCGTTTGCCATCAATAATTTCGCCAAACATCGGAACTCTAGTCATGTCATCATCGATGAAATTGGCGATAAATTTTTTAGAAATCATTTCGCCATTAACATATAAAACGCCGTCGGTAACTCTAATTGTATCACCCGGTAAGCCAACAATTCTCTTGATATAATTCACTGAAGTATCTTTTGGATAGCGGAAAACAACGACATCGCCTCTTTTTGGTTCATCGGATAAAATTCTGCCATGAAATAAGTTGAAGGAAGAAAATGGGAAAGAGAATTTGCTGTAGCCGTAACTTCTTTTGGAAACGAAAATATAATCACCGACCAATAATCCTGGTTTCATTGAGCCGGATGGAATGTGGAATGGTTCGAACAAAAATGATCTGATAGTTACTGCTAAAAAAATTGCTAGAGTTAGAGTTTTGAGAAAACCTTTCAAGCCTTCATCCTTATGCTGATTGATGATTGGTTTTATTTTCTTATTATCTGAGTTTAAATCTAACTTTGATTCTGCAGTTGTTTTTTGATCTTTCATAAAGCTATTCTGTGAGTAATTAAAATTTTGCCGGTCATTTCTGCCGTCGGGAAAAAATTCATTAAAAATAAAATGGTTGGAGTTATATCAGCCAAGCTTCCATCCTTAAGTTCTATATGCGAAACTTTATTGCCGATCAAAATGAACGGAACAGGGTTGGTGGTGTGAGTTGTGTCCGGCTCGTGATCGTGAGTGACCATATTTTCAATATTGCCGTGATCGGCGGTAATGAACATCAAACCATCTTTAGCCAAAATCGCATCGCGTAATTGCCCTAATTGATTATCGATAATTTCGCAGGCTTTGACTGCAGAATCAAATGTTCCGCTATGTCCAACCATATCCGGATTGGCGTAATTAACCACGATAAAATCATATTTTCCGGAATTAATGGCTTTTTTCAGATTTTCACCAACTTCGATGGCTGACATTTCCGGTTTTAAATCATAAGTGGCAACGGTTGGAGATTTGATTAAAATGCGGTCTTCACCTTTAAATTCAGCCTCGCGACCGCCGCTAAAAAAGAAAGTTACATGAGCATATTTTTCAGTTTCGGCAATTCGCAATTGTTTCAAATTATGTTTTTCCAAAATTTCGCCCAAAGAATTTTTGACATCAACTTGCGGAAATAAAATTGCGAAAAACTCATTTAACTCTTCAGAATATTGAGTCATGGCGATTTTATCGCTGAAATTTAGATCTTTTGTCGTAAATTTATCGAAATTCGGATCGAGCAAAGCGTAAGAAATTTGACGAATGCGATCAGCTCTAAAATTAGCGACAAGCAAAGCATCTTCAGCTTCGATGCCTTTAAAATCAGCGATCGCCGTTGGCAAAATAAACTCATCAGTAACATTATTTTTGTAAGAATTTTCCACCGCCTCAACCGCATTTTTTGCGCGCGGGCCTTCATTTTTCACGATTAAATCATAGGCCAATTTGGTTCTTTCCCATTTATTATCGCGATCCATTGAATAATAACGGCCGGAGATCGTGGCGATTTTAATTTCAGGAAAATCTTTAACTGCATTTTCAAAATTATTAATCAAAGCAATCGCACTTTTTTGCGCTACATCGCGGCCATCTAAAAAGGCGTGAACCTTCACTTTGACGCCGGCTTGAGCAATGATTTTCGCCAAATAAATAATATGATTTTGATGCGAATGAACTCCGCCATCAGAGAGCAAACCCAGCAAATGACAAGGCTTGAAGTGAGTTTTGCAATTTATAATTAATTTCTGTAAATCTGGATTTTTGGCTAATTCACCTTCCGCAATCGCTTTATTGATGCGCGGCAAATTTTGATAAATAACGCGACCGGAGCCAATTGTAATATGGCCGACTTCCGAATTTCCCATCTGACCTTCAGGCAAACCAACAGCCAAGCCGGAAGTTTGCAATTTTGAATGTGGATATTTGGCTAAAATCGCATCATAATTTGGAGTTTTAGCTTTAAAAATGGCATTCACCTTTTCGTCATCTTCTCCAATTCCCCAGCCGTCCAAGATGCATAAAAGAATAGGTTTTTTTGAATTGTTTTTAAGATCTTTTGTCATTAGAGTAATTTTCTTAATTTTTGGTGAAGGACGCCAATTAGAATCGATTTAAATCAATTTTCAACTAATAAAATGGAATTTACTTATGTTGATGTTATCGGTTTCATCGCCGCCAGTTTGGTTACGATAAGCCTGATTCCGCAAACCGTTAGAACTGTTAAAACCAAAGATACTAGTGGAATTTCACTTTGGATGTATATAATTTTCATTTGCGGAATGTCGCTCGGTATGATTTACGCGGTTTTAATAGATCGATTTATCTTATTTTTCGCCAACCTATCCACCATCATCATATCTTTAGTAATTTTATCGATTAAAATTAAAAATATTCGCAATGGAATTGATAAATAAATTGCCCAAAGTTCAAGGTTCATACCGCTTCAATGTTGATTTATCGAAAACAACTTGGTTTCAAGTTGGTGGCAAAGCTGATGTTTTATTTCGTCCTAAAGATGTTGAGGATTTAAGCTTTTTCCTGAAAAATAAAGAGCCAGATTTGAAAGTTACGATTTTGGGAGTTGGTTCCAACCTTATTATTCGTGATGGTGGAGTTTCCGGAGTTGTCATTAAATTAGGTAAAGAATTCACTAATATTTCTCACGAAAATGGCGTTTTGACCGCCGGGGCAGGGGCTTTGTGCGCTAATGTTGCTTTATATTCCAAATTAAATGCTTTAACCAATTTAGAATTTTTAACCGGAATTCCCGGATCAGTTGGAGGCGCGATTGCTATGAATGCCGGCTGTTATGACGGCGATGTCGCACAAACTTTGATTTCGGCGAAGGTTATGACTTATGCGGGCGAAGTTCGGGAAGTTAAAAATGAAGAGTTTGAATTTTCGTATAGAACCAATAAATTAGGGCGCGAATTGATTATTTTGGAGGGAAAATTTAAAGTTGCCAAAAGTTCAACGGAAGAAGTTTCTGCTAAAATCGCCAGCTTCAATAAAAAACGAGAAGAATCGCAGCCAATCCGTAGCAAAACTGGCGGCAGCACTTTCAAAAATCCGACCAAAACTTCTACACAAAATATTGAAGGCAAAAAAGCTTGGGAATTAATTGATGAAGCTGGAGCTAGAGGTTTGAGTGTTGGTGATGCACAAATGTCAGAAAAACATTGCAATTTTATGATAAATAACGGCAATGCGAGCGCGCAGGATTTAATAAATCTTGGTAATAAAGTAATTGATTTGGTTAAAGAAAAAACCGGAATTACTTTAGAATGGGAGATTAAAATTATTGGCAAAAATTAACTAAACCTACGGAATTAAACTTAAAGTAATACCTTAATATTGAATATGAATATTTTTAAAAATACGAAAGAAAAATTAACCCAAATAATTACAGAAATTGCGCAAAATCAAGTAGTTGAAATTGAGCAAGACAAGTTAAAAATTTTTACGGTTGAGCCATGTAAAGAAAAAACACATGGAGATATGGCAACTAATATCGCCATGGTTTTGTGTAAAACTTTTAAAGTAAAACCTCAGGATTTGGCGGAATTAATTATTAAGGAATTAGAAAAAGATCCACAAATTAAATCAGCAAAATTAGCTGGCGCCGGTTTTATAAATATCGTTTTTTACAATGAAGTTTGGTATGAATTTTTGGCGGATATTTTAGCCAAAAAAGATATAGAATTGCCGAATTTAGGGAAAAATGAGAAGGTGAATTTGGAATATGCTTCCCCAAATCCAACTGGTCCAATGCATGTTGGCCATACTCGTGGCGCGATTTATGGCGATGTTTTGGCTAATCTTTTGCTCAAAACCGGTTTTGATGTCACCAAAGAATATTACATTAACGATGCCGGCAGCCAAATTATAACTTTAGTTAAATCGGCTTATTTGCGTTATCGCGAAGCTTGCGGCGAAACCATTGAAATCCCAGCTGGCCTTTATCCCGGGGAATATTTAATTGCGATTGGGCAAAAATTACAGGCGAAATATCACAATGAATTATTGAATAAAACGGAAGATGAATATTTAGAATTAATTCGCGATTTTGTGGTGGATTCGATGATGGAAATAATCAAAGAGGATCTGGCTGCGCTCGGAATTAAGCATGATGTTTTTTCTTCGGAAAAAAAGAAATTGCATGATAGCGGCAAAATCGATCAAGCGATTGAGCTTTTAACCAAGCAGAATCTGATTTACGAAGGAATTTTGGAAGCGCCGCAGGGCAAAAAAATCGAAGATTACTCACCAGAACCACAAACTTTATTCCGCGCTACATTGTTCGGCGATGATTGTGATCGTGTGGTTAAAAAAGCCGATGGAACCCCGACTTACTTGGCGGGAGACATTGCTTATTCTTTAGATAAATATGAAAGAGGTTTTAAAACCATGATTTTACCGCTTGGTTTTGATCACTCCGGCTATGTTAAAAGATTAAGCGCCGTAGTTCAGGCAATTAGCGGCGGCGAGGCTAAAGTTAAGGTGATTTTATGTCAAATGGTGAAATTCGTTAAAAATAATGAGCCGATAAAAATGTCGAAAAGAGCCGGTAATTTTATTATGGCGCGCGATGTGATTGACGAGGTTGGGGCTGATGTTATTCGTTTTATAATGTTGACGCGCAAAAACGACGCGCCGTTTGATTTCGATTTGGCCAAAGTTTTGGAACAATCCAAAGATAATCCGATTTTTTATGTGCAATATGCTTACGCTCGCTGCAGTTCTATTCTAAGAAATTTAAAAAATGAAATTCCAGAATTAAGCAATATCGCCAATGAAAAAATTGATGAGACAATTTTAGTTAATCTAAAACATGAAGTTGAGCTTGATTTAATCAAGAAACTAGCTAATTATGAGAGAATAATTGAAATGTCTGTGGTGAATTATGAACCGCATCGCATCGCTTTTTATTTGCAAGATTTAGCGGCTTCGTTCCATTCTTTGTGGAATGAGGGCACGAAAAACAACGAGTTGCGCTTTATTATTACTGACAATAAAAATGCAACTAAAGCAAAAATTTATATGATTTTGGTTTTGATGAAAATAATTAGTAACGCGCTTGCGATCTTTAATATCAAGCCTTTGGAAGAAATGAAATAATTATGGCTCAAGAGGATTTTGGATACATGATTAAAAAAGAAGGGCAGAAATCATCGGTTTTTACCCAAAAGCCTTTGAAAGTTGTAGCTGTTTTGATTTCGGTTATATCCTTTATTTTGCTAACTTTGAGCGCTTATTATTTCACCAATAATGGTAATAATAAGGAAATTCAAATTATCCACGCGCCGAATTTTGCTATTAAAACTAGGGAAGCGCACTCGGATTATAATATTAAAAATCTGGATAAAACTGTTTATAATAACATCGTTGATAATGGTGATGATGATATGCGAACCAGTAATATCAAGGTTGTAGAGAATGAAGCGACGGCGAAGGTTGATCAAGATAAAGTTGAGGATTTGGAGGCTGAAAGCGTAGGAGTTCCGGAAATTATTCCGCCGGCAATTGATGATGAAGTTAAACTTCCTAAAGATGATAAAAATGTTGCTCCAACCAATCAAGCAGCGGTTGTAGCGCCTGATAATAAAACGGCAAATCAGGCAGTAAAGAATGACAAGATCGTCGTTCCGACAAATACTCAAGCGGTTAAAAATGATAAAATTATCGCTCCGACAAATGCTCCAGTTATTAAGACAAACTCTCCAGCAATTAAAAATAATAAAATTGCCGTTCCGGCCAATACTCAAGCTATTAGCAATGACAAAATGATCGTTCAGGCCAACGCGCAAAACATGCCAAATAACAAAATACTCGTTTCGACCAATACCCAAAATAAAATTATTGTTCCGCAGAAAATTGCTCCTGCGGCTAAAGATGATAAAACGACGAAATATAGCAAAGTGCAATTGGGTTCTTTGCGTTCCGAGGAATTGGCTTATGAATCATGGATTAAGCTAGTAAATGCCTATCCTAATCTATTTTCCGGCTTGAAATATTTTGTGCAAAAAATTGATTTTAAAGATAAAGGAACTTTTTACCGTTTGCAGGTTGGCAATTTCAAGGATAAGCCGGCCGCTCAAAGCTTCTGCGCCAAATTCCTTGCCAAAACTAAGAAAACCAAATCTGATTGTATCATCATAGAATAGCATTAATTCCCGCACTAATTTCCAACTTAACTACTAATTAAAAAACTATGCCTCCAAAAAAAAATACCAAAAAAACAAGCGTTCCAGATTCTAATTCAAAAGCTGCTGTAAAAAAAGATACGGAAGAATTTGAAGCTTTAATGGATGAGTTTAGAGATGAAACTGCTCCTACTATTGACCAACTTCCTACATTAGTATCTACAAAGAAAAAAGCTCAAGTTCCAGCGAGTCACCCCAAATCAATTTTGGCAACAGCGGCTAATATTAGAGTAACAGAGGAAGATCGTCGTAATTATGATGAGCTACTATTGGCGGTTAATAATAGGTTTACTGTGGATTATGTTCCGGAAAAGCTTTCTAAACTACAGGATGGCTCTGATCCTAATTGGCATAATTTAAAAGATACGGAAAAAGATCAATATATTAAAAATAGTCAAAAAGCGCTTCAGGTGCAAAATAATGCTGGTGATGCTGAGGATTCCAGCTCTAACTTAAGCATAGATGAAGTAGCTGATTCTATTTATGAAGATTTTCAAGATAAACTTAAAGAAATAATAGGTTCGTCGGAAAGTGCTATTGCGCTAATTAAGGAGCAAAAAGATAATGAGAGAAAAGCGATTTTTTCCAATCAGCTTAGTCAAATAATGTTAACAGGTGCAGCAAAAGGTTTGGATCAGGAGGATATGAAGATCATTATGGCTCATATATATTCCAATCTTCAAGGATTTGAAAGAATGCTGGATAATAATGTGATGGAAAAAAATCTGGAATATTTAATCACTCAATTTTCTCTCTCTGCTATTATTTCTTATGGTGATAGAGATATGTTAGATAGTTTAATAGCCAGAAGTAATATATTTAAAGCCAGCCAACAAAAATATTCTCTTGATAGTGAAAGTTTATGGAAACAATTTATGGATTATTTGGCTTTATTAAATGGAGCAATTTTGTTTCAAGATAGAAATTCTTGCTTAAAATTTGCCAAAGATAAAAATCCATTCTTAAAAGAAGAAAAGGTAGTTAAGGTTCATTTTAGTGATAAAAAGGATGAACCCCATATTGTTGCTCTTAATAAGAAACATCAAGCAGTAAAAAAATTTGTTAAAACTGCAGCACCTATTTTTAAATCTTTAAATGAAAATCGCAAAGCTGCTTATAAAAAAACCAGAATATATGAAAATACAAAAATAGCTTTAGCAAAATATGAAGTAATTTTGGGTTATTCTGCTGTTCCAACTCAGGAAAGTGATGTCGAAACTAAGGATGAACATGAGAATTTTGCTGAAGCATTTCCTAAGCCAAAAGTTGCAGAGAAGTCCAAAAATGGAAAACAAGAAAAACTGCCGAGTAGAGAAGCGAAAGAATCTTCGTTACCGGAATTAAATGAAATTCAAAGAAAAACATTATCGGATTTTTTACAAAATAGAGCGGGAGTATTGCCTAGAGCTATTTTAGATGATCAAAATATTAATCGTGAAATATTAGTTGGAATCAAGCGTAGCTATGAAGCAGTGGAAAATATTTACCTGCTTAGTGATAATGAGGTTAATAATTTATTAATCGACAACGAGATTTTAACTCAAGATGAATATAAAATATTCAAAGAAGCCTGTTTAACGCAAATTCTGCGTAATTTCTTTAAAGGTCAGATTTTTTCAGTTGATCAGAACGGTAAAAAACAAATCAATAGAGGAGCTAAACAAATGGCAGATTTGTTGATGCATAATCCTGATTCTTTATCTTTTGAAAAAAAGCAAGAGATAGCAAATATTATAAAAACCGCATTTGATAGCTCGAAAGATTTAACTGATCCTGATTTTATCAATGATATTTTACCAAAGATTAAAATTAAAGATTCTTCTTTCGCAGCAGTTAATCCGAATGATCGAAATAAAAAATTTCAATCTTTAGAACAGCTATTTGGAATTATAACAAAACTCAAACCATATGCAAATGAAGGTGGGTTTTCAGAATATGATTTAGCCTGTGCGAATTTGATGAATGAATTGGGCTTGATCGTGCAAGGTGGTCTGGTTCCCGGTGCTGAAACTAAATTTCTGCGGATGTGTAAAGATTATCGCGATTTTGTAAGCCATGGCAGCGATAGTAATTTTGCGGTTAGAATACAACGATATGATCCGGAAGGTTATGTTATTTGGCAAAAAGATTTAGAAAAAATCAGCACTATTCCTGATTCTAAAAAACGCGATTCCGAGCTGCAGAAATTTTATTTAGACTATTTCAAAGCAAAGATTTCTGATACAAAAGATATTAGAGATCTGATTAAAAAAGAAAACCTCGCCCTCGTCCAAAATCAAGCTTCAAGATAATTTCCCTAACTATCAAAACTATGCCTCCTAAATTAAAATCTAAACAAACGGAATCAACTCAAGATATTGATGAGATATTAAAAGAATTTCCTGTAACTCAAACTGAGATTGCTGAAGCAGCAGAAAAAGCTCAGAAAAAACAGGTTAAACCGAAAAAAACCCTTGCTCATATTAGGAAGGAGAAGGTAGCTATTAAAAGTTACGATTTTATAGAAATCACCGATGAAGATCGCAGAAATTATGAAATTTTGCTACTTCATGTTTATAATAAATATGCTGCGATTTATGTTCCTACTAAGCTTGAAACAGGTCAGGGTGATCGCTGGTATATTTTAACTGACGAAATTAGAGATAGTTATATCAAACAAAATCTTATTGCAGTTAAAGCTAATAGGGCTGTGGTAGAAGCTGAAATGGCTCAAAATTCCGAAGCTAGAATTAGAGAAACAATTGAAATGTTTCAGAGTAAATGGAGACCTATTACGATTCAATATCAGGAAAGTTTAAAAATACTTAAAGAAAAGGCGCTTCAGGAAATCGAAATACTAGTATCAGATAAAATGCCCAATAATAGTCAGGAATTAATGGCATATTATAGATTGCGATTAGAAAGAGAAACCGGAACAGAAATGGAGGCGATGAGATGGTTGATGGAAGCTTCAACATCTGCTTTAATTAAAAAACTGGCACCTTTATCTATTGGATCTTGGCGCAAAAAGAATTTTAATAATGAGAATTATAATATTATTTTAGCGCAGCAGAGCAAATTTTATGAGTTAGATTTTGTAAGAAATAAACAATTTGCATCTAATATTATCGAACTAAAAGGTTATATTTTATCTACATCTCCGGAATCTATCATGCAAGATATGGAAGATGCTAAGAGGCACTTGGAATCTCCTTCAGGAAATGTTGTGACAATACAAGTTGTAAATTTTAATTCTGCATATTCAGACTATCCAAAAGAATATGTGAAGTTCCATCAACAAACATATGGTGTAACTCCGGACGAAAAGGAGCATAAAGAAAAAGAAATTAATAAAGTATTCAGAAAGGCTTTGAAAGCTTTAGAGGAGGGGCGTAAGGCTGAATATAGAAGAAGCCAATCTTTTAAAAATGCGCAAAAAGCTTTAGAGAATTATGAAAAATTATTGGGATTTGCTGTACAAGAAACTTCAGAACAAGTGGTTTCGGAGCTGGATTGTGATGTAACTCAGGCCTTTTTGCATTTAAAAGAGCCGCAAAAAGCAAAAAATCCGAAGCCAGAAACTAAAAAAGCAGAAGTAGAATTTGGTTTGAATGCGCTGAAGATATTTTTACAAGGCAGAACTATTTCAACTGATTTGTCTCAAGATATTTTAGATGATCCAAATATTAATCCTGAAATTCTGATAGGAATAAAACGCAGCTACGAGGCTGTTGAGAATCTTTTTACAAATCATGCCGATTTAAGTAATTTGTTGGTGCAGAATAATATTTTGTCGCAAGCTGAATCGCAAATAATTGAAGAAGCTTGTTTAACGCAAAATCTCAGGAATTTTTTTAAAGGACAGATATTTTTGGTTGATGGTTCTGGTAGAAAAATGGTGAATATTAAAGCAAATCAGATGGCGAATTTATTGATGCATAATGGAAATTTTTTAACTTTTACGCAGAAACAAGGAATCGCCAATGTTATTAAATTGGCCACTAACGGTGATTTGGATTTATCCAGCCCGGAATTTATAAAAAATGTTTTACAAGGAATTAACGCTGATCAAATCCTAAAAGATTCTGCTCATTTAAGATTTGCCAAGGATAATCCAAAACAAAGATTGGAATCTTTAGAACCTTTATTTATTGCTATCAAACAATTGGAAAAATCTATGGAACTCGGAAGTAGCTTTCTGCAATATGATGTGGCTTGCGCCAATTTGATGAATGATTTTGGTTCATTTGCCCAAGATGTTGGAGCTGATGGCAAGGATTTTCTGAATTTATGCAAAGATTATCGCGATTTTGTCAGTCATGGCAGCGATAAAAATTTTGCCGTTAGAATCAGGAAATATAATCAGGATGGAAATGTTATGTTTCAGAGAAGGCTTGATCAGATTGCCGGAATGGCAAATATCAAAGAGCGCGATTTGGCATTGCAGGAATTTTATTTAGATAATTTTAAGGAAAAAATCGCTCCTGCTCAAAATATAAATGATCTAGTCAATAAAGAACTTTTGCTCAATGCCAAGAAAGAAGTTAGCAGGTAAATTCTAATCCATCATCTATTTTCCTAAATAAATTAATCAACTATGCCTCCTAAAACTACAATTAAAAGTACCACTAAAAAGGATAAAAATCCTGCTGATTTATCTGATGCTGAATTTGCAGCTGCTATTGCTGGTTTTCACTCACCGGATCAACCGAAATTTTCTGATTTAGAAACTAAAAAGAAACCAACAGCCAAAGAAAAGGCAGCAACATTTAAAAAAGAAAAAATAGTTCTTCATCAGATTAAAGATATAGAAACCACGGCTGAAGATGAAATAAATTACGAGGAGTTGCTACTTTTCATCTATAATCAATATGCCGCCATTTATGTTCCGTCTAAAATTCAAGATAATTTAACCAAAAATTGGCATCATTTAGATAAGCAATATTTAATGGATTTGATGAAGTTCAATATTAAAGCCGTTCGAGTTCAGAAAGATGAGGTGGAAAGATTTATTCATGAGAATTTTGCTGTCAAAGTTGCGGAAACCATAAGATTAGCCAAGGACAATATGAAACTGCTTGAGGATCGGCATAATAATGATATGCTAGAGCTTTATCATCAGGAGCTGGGCAAAATTCAAGATTTACTAAAGAAGAAAAATATAGATCAGGAAACGGAAGAATTAATTATAAGACTTCTTGATGCCAAAATCTTATCTGGAAAGAGAGCTAATGAACAGAATAAAATATTAAATTTGCATGATTTGCTCATCAAAATTTCATATACTGTTATTAGATGTTATGGCAATGCTAGTTCTTTTCCTAAATTAATTGATAATCTGGATTTTCTGGAAGGAAGTAAAAAGTCATATTCTGCGGATATAAAATATATAAAATATATAAAAAGATATTTCATCGATATAGTGGCGGCAATAAAGGAGAAAATCTTAGAAAAATCGCCGGAAGATTTAAAACTATATTTGCAAGAGCTTCTTCAAATACCGGTCAAAACTCCGACAATTATTGCGGTTAACAGGTTTGATTTGCCTAAATTTCACCAAGAGGCCTATAATGAAGCTTTAGAAGCAAGAGAGAAAAAAACCAAAGAAATTAATAAAAAATTTGATGCAACTTTAAAAGCTCTGAATGAAGCGCGTAGAGCGGTTTACAAGGCAAGCAACGCATTTAGAAATGCGCAAAAAGCACTTAGAGATTACGAGAGTTTATTGCAATATTCTGCAAAAGAAACATCTGATTCAGAGGAGAACTTGGATGTTACGGAAGCTTTTATTCATTTAAAAAAATCAGGAAATAAATCTGCCGAGCCGCAACATAGAGAAAATAAGGAAGAATCGGGTTTAAATGATACTCAAATCGCCCAATTAACTAAATTTTTGCAGGGTAGAAATTTTGCCGTTTTAAATCCTGAAATTTTGAATAATCCTAATATTAACCATGAAATATTAATCGGAATTAAGCGCAGCTATGAAGCGTTGGAGAATATTTATGTTAACTGCAATGCTGATTTGTCGAGCTTTATTTTAGATAATCAGATTTTAACGCCAAAAGAATATGATTTAATGCAAGAAGCTTGTTTGACGCAGAATTTGAGGAATTTTTTTAAAGGTCAGACTTTTTCGGTTAATAAATCCGGCGCAAAGCAGGTCAATATTCAAGCTAATCAAATCGCCAATTTATTGATGCATAATCCGCATTCTTTAACTCTTGTCCAAAAGCAAAATATTGCTAATATTATAAAAACAGCTGCGGATCAAGATGTGGATTTAGCTAATCCTAATTTTATTGCCGGAATTTTGCAGGAAATTAATCAGGCGAAAATTATTAATTGCTCCGCCAAAGTTGTGAGTCCGGATCATAAACAGCAAGTTGCTCATTTATCCGAATTATTTGATTTACTAAAAAAATTTCAGCAATCGGAACAGATTAAAACCAGCTTTACGGAATATGATGTAGTTTGTTCTAATTTGATGAATGATTTTGGCATGCTAGCCCAAACTTCTACTTCTGATGGAAAAGATTTTCTCAATTTATGCAAAGATTATCGTGATTTTGTCAGCCATGGCAGCGATAAAAATTTTGCTGTGAAAATCAGAAAATATAATCAGGACGGCAATGTTCTTTTACAAAGAAGGCTTGACCAGATTGCCGGAATGGCCAATATCAAGGAGCGCGATTCGGCTTTGCAGGAATTTTATTTAGATAAATTTAAGGAAAAAATCACGGCGGCGCAGAATATAAATGATTTGGTCGATAAAGAAAGTTTGATGAGCAAAGTTAGAGCTTTATAGGTAGATTAGAAGCCTGTCTACAAATAATTCTGAAATTCTTTAATTACATCCAGATATAATTCCTTTTTAAACGGCACGATAACATTCGCCAATTTTTCGATATTAACCCATTTCCAGCTAGAAAATTCGGGGTGTTTGGTGTGAATATTGACATCTTTATCTTCGCCCAAAAACTCGACTAAATACCATCTTTGCTTTTGTCCCAAATATTTGCCGCCCCAGAATTTTTTTTGTAAATTATACGGTAAATTATAGTAAAAATGTTCGCGGCTAGTGGCTATAATCTTGATATTCGTGATTCCAGTTTCTTCTTCTAATTCGCGAAACATGGCTTTTTCTTCATCTTCATTAGCATCAATTCCACCTTGCGGCATTTGCCAAGAATCGCTGTGATTATCTATCCTTTTTCCGACAAAAATTTCCTTATTTTTATTGATAATCATCACGCCAACTCCGCTGCGATAAAGATAATCTGGCTTTGTTACTGTTGGTTTCATTTTTACTTTGACTTGTTTGTTTTAAGGGATAAAATGTCGCGCAATTTTTGAGGTTAAAACGGCATTAATGCTTACTTCAAAGAGGATAAATTTAATAATCATTAAATTCAAATCAATTAATCAATCCAATGAAATATATTAGTACTAGACAAAATTCTCCTGCCTTAAATTTCGAAGAAGTTGTGCTTCAAGGCTTGGCGGTTGATGGCGGTCTTTATGTTCCGGAATTCTTCCCGAAATTCTCGCTTCATGAGCTTGAGGATATGGCGAAGCTTGATTATGTTGATTTGGCCTTCAAAATTATTAGCCCTTTTGTTAATCACGAAATTCCAGATGAGGATTTGAAAGATATTATTCAAAGATCCTATCAAAATTTTTCCCACGGTGCGATTGCTCCAACCAAGCAAATCAGCCATAATGAATATCTTCTAGAATTATTTCACGGCCCAACTTTAGCTTTCAAAGATTTCGCTTTGCAAATGTTGGGTAATTTCTTCGATTATTTCCTAACTAAAAGAAAAGAAAAAGTCACAATTATCGGCGCCACTTCCGGCGATACCGGTTCGGCGGCGATTATGGGCTGCAAAGCTTGTAAAAATGCCGATATTTTTATCCTGCATCCGCACAATAAAGTTTCCGATGTACAAAGAAAACAGATGACAACTGTCATCGCGCCGAATGTTACCAACATTGCCTTAAAAGGCAATTTTGATGATTGCCAAGCGATGGTTAAAACCATGTTTTCTGATCAAAAATTCTTGGGCGGCAGAAAAATGGTCGCGGTTAATTCCATTAACTGGGCGAGAATTATGGTGCAAATTGTTTATTATTTTTACTGCGGAACCAGAGTCGGCATGAATAAAAGATTCCCAGCCAGCTTCAGCGTCCCAACCGGAAATTTCGGTGATATTTATGCTGGATATATCGCCAAAAAAATGGGTTTGCCGATAAGTAAATTAATCGTTGCCACCAATCACAATGATATTCTAACTCGCTTCATCAGACATAATGATTATTCCACAAAAGAATTGATTGAAACCTTGTCTCCGAGCATGAATATTCAAGTTTCGAGCAATTTTGAGAGATTATTGTTCGATGCTCATCAAAATTTCGCTTTGGGCAAAAATGTTGGTAAATTAATGCAAAAATTTGAAGCGGAAAAAACTTTGAAAGTTTCAGATGCAGTTTTGAAATTTATTACCGATCACTTTAGTTCATATTCAGTCAGCGATAAAGAAACTTTAGAATTAATTAAAAAATTATACGAAGAAACCGAGGAAATCATTGATCCGCACTCAATTATCGGTATTGGTGCCGGCAGAAAATATATGGAAGATAAAAATTATAAAGGCGAGGCGATTATCACTTTAGCCACCGCTCATCCAGCCAAATTCCCAGAAGCCATCAAAAAATCTTTAGGTTTTGAAGCTAAATTACCAAATTTCTTAGCTGATTTAGACGATAGAAAAGAAAAAATGGAAGTTCTGCCGAATGATATTGAAGTTGTTAAGGAATTTATTGGTAAAAACCTTAGTAAATAATCCGCTTACGCCTTTGGCTACAGCGCGATTGAGGGAGAATTTATTATCGCAGCTTTCATGCGCCTTTTAGTGTAATTGGAGAAAATGAATTATCGGCATGCCGTTGCTGATTATAGCTTGGTGAGAAAAGCATTTATTGGCAAAAAAATAATCTGGTGATTATCTTTATTATCTTTGCAGCGATTGGCGCCAGCCGTGCTGTAGTCAAGCATAAGTGGGATGCCAAATATCGGATTTGCTCTTTTATTTCTAGCTCTCAGTGCCAGTTTTTTTCATATTTCCTTTTATATTCTAGGAAATTGCAAAAAATTGCCGATCGATAATGCCAAATCAGTAAAATTATACAAAAACCTCACTTTCGCTATCAGCATTTCCTGCGTCGGAGCCTTATTCTGCCTAATTTATTCCTACATAATATCTGATTTTTCCGTTCAAAATGTCTATCTCAATTCCCATATTCTCAAGCCACTAATTTACAAAATATCGGGAAGTTGGGGCAATCACGAAGGCTCGATGTTATTATTAGTGACGATTCTATCCTTTTACAGTGCGGCCTTCGCCATTTTAAGTAGAATTGACGATCACAGCAAAAGCCTGATTCTAACAATCCAATCCGCAATTATTTTTGGCATTTTAGCCTTTATAATTTTCACCTCGAACCCTTTCATCAGAATTTTTCCAGTTCCGCAAACTGGTTTAGGTTTAAATCCGGTTTTGCAAGATATTGGTCTAGCCATGCATCCGCCAATTCTCTACACCGGCTATATTGGCTTTTCACTAATTTTTTCCTTCTCAATTTGTGCTTTATTACAAGAAAAAATCGACAAAGATTTCGCCAAATTTTTGCGTCCATGGCTGACATTTTCTTGGAGTTTTTTGACTTTAGGAATCGGCCTCGGATCTTGGTGGGCTTATCGCGAATTAGGGTGGGGCGGTTATTGGTTTTGGGATGAAGTCGAAAATGTTTCATTAATGCCTTGGCTTTGCGCCACGGCTTTGCTGCACAGCGTCATAATTTTAGAAAAAACCGAAAATTTCAAACTTTGGAGCTGTTTTTTAGGAATTCTGTCTTTCGTTTTATGTTTGCTCGGAATTTTCCTCGTACGTTCCGGCGTTCTAACCTCCGTCCATTCCTTCGCCAATGATCCAGGCCGCGGCATTTTCATAATTTTATTATTTTTAGTAATCGGGGGTTTTGGCTTCGGCGTTTTTTTCGTGAAATCCATAAAAATGAAACTAACAGAAAATCATTTCGATCTATTTTCAAAAGCTGGACTCATTTTAATCAACAATTTTATCCTTTGTTTAAGCCTATTCATCGTGGTTCTCGGAACTTTATATCCGATAATTTTGCAAATATTATCCGCAGATTCTATTTCCGTTGGCGCGCCTTATTATGTCAAATTAATGTCGCCGATCGTTATTGTGATTTTGGCTTTGATGATTTTTATTCCAGTCTTAAAATTAGATCATTTCCAAAAATTCAAAGGCAAAACTTTGAGAAAATTAGTGGCGACTGTTATTTTAAGCGCAATTTTCTTCGCACTTCTCTTCAAAACCAAATTCCAAATCATTCCTTTCATTGCAGTTTTTCTAGCTTTGATGGTGATTTTCTTCCTATTATTTCATCTAAAATTTAAAGGAAAAGACAGAATTTTTGAGGATATTTTGCGCCATTCTATGTTTTTAGCTCACACTGGTTTTGCGCTAATTATTCTAGCAATTTGCGTTAATTCGCTCTTCGCCAAAACCATACAACTCAATATGAATATGGCTCAAGAGGTCATGATCGATAAAAATCATATTAAATTTTTGAATGTCGATCACGGTTTTAAAGATAATTATTTGAAGAGAATAGGGGTGTTTGAAATTAAAAATGGTAATAAGATTTTTTACTTAAATCCCGAAACCCGCTATTATCCTGTTTCCGACCAAGTTACCAGCGAAGCTGCGATCAAACATAATCTATTTTCCGATTTATATTTAGTTTTGGGCGAGAAAAATTCCGACAATAATTTCGCCGTGCGTATCTATTACCGACCCTTCATTTCCTTCATTTGGCTGGGCTGTTTTATGATGTTTGCCGGAGGAATTTTGCGCTTGCTGAAAATATTTCGCAAATCCTAATTTTTAGCTTCCCACCAACTGTCAACGCCGATAGAATAAAGCGGCGTAATCTTTGGCATTCCGAATTTATTCTTATATAAAATTCGGTAAGAATTGCTGTACCATTGCGGAATTACATAATGATTCCACAGCAAAATCCGATCCAAGGCTCTGGTATAAGTTTCGAGTTGGGTTTTATCTTTGGCATTGAGAATTTGCGTCAGCAAATAATCGGCGGCTTTATTATCAACGCCGCTGACATTATTGCTACCTTTCACATCTTTCAGCGACGAATGCCAATAGCTATATTGCTCATTTCCAGGAATCAGGCCTTGGCCGAAAACATTGACGATAATGTCATAATCAAATTCATTGGTGCGAATGACATATTGGCTATCATCAACCAAGCGAATTCTGGATTTGATGCCGAGTTTGGCCAGATTCTTCTTCATCGGCGCGATAACCATGGCAAAAGTTTTGCTATCAATCAAAAATTCGATTTCCAATTGTTTATTGGTTTTCGGATCAATTAATTTGCCATCGCGTATAAAATATCCGGCTTTTTCTAGAATTTGTTTGGCTTTCAGCAGATTTTTCCGGTCATAACCGCTGGCGTCGGTTACTGGATTTTCATAGATTTGCGTAAATACTTCATCCGGAACATCTTGTGGGAATTCTTTTTTCAGCTTTTTTAACATGGCAAGTTCGTTACCTTGAGGAAGTCCGGAACTAGCAAAATCAGTGTTGGCGAAGAAGCTGTTTGTTCTTTTGTAAGCTCCGTAAAAGATATTTTTGCGCACCCATTCAAAATCGAAGGCGTAATTTAAGGCTTCGCGCAATTTTGGATTTTGAAATTTGTCGCGGCGCAGATTGAGAACGAAAGCCTGCATGCCAGTCGGCAAAGAGTGGATCGTTTCTTTTTTAATAATTTCGCCATTTTTTACTTTATCAATATTGTAAGCCGTCGCCCAATTTCGTGAAATATTTTCTTCCCGGAAATCAAAATTGCCGGCTTTGAAAGCTTCGATCAAAATATTGCTGTCGCGGTAATAATCATAACTAATCTCATCAAAATTATTGCGACCTTTATTTACCGGCAAGTCTTGCGCCCAATAATTTTTGTCTCTTTCATAAGTGATTGAGCGGCCGGCTTCGAATTTTTTCACTTTGTAAGGGCCGCTGCCTAAAGGAATGTCCAGATTGCTTTCGTTGAATTTGTGAGTTGTGTAATATTTCTTGGAAATGATCGGAAGGTCAGCTACGGCGAGCGGCAGGTCTTTATTATCGCCATTTTTGAAGGTGAATTTTACCTCATAATCATTAATTTTTTCGGCTTTTATGACATCTTTATAAATCATTTGATATGATGGATGGCCTTCTTTGGAAATGGTGTCGAATGAGAAAATAAGATCATCGGCGGTGATTTTTGAGCCGTCCTGAAATCTGGCGATTTTGCGTAATTTGAAGGTGATGGATTTTTTATCCGGCGCTAAATTCACGGATTCCGCGATTAAACCGTATTTTGTCGAAATTTCATCGGCGGAATCTTGCATTAAACTATCGAAAATAATAGAAATTCCGGCGGCGGAAATGCCTTTTAAAATGAAAGGATTGAAACTATTGAAACTGCCTTCAACCCCATATTTTATTGAGCCGCCTTTAGGTGCATCGGGATTGACATAATCGAAATGGGTGAAATTGGGCGGATATTTTAAATTGCCAAAAACCGAAATTCCGTAATTAGCCCAAGAATTGGAGCTAAAGGTTAGAATTATTAAAAATTGAACTATGGAGAATATTCTTTTCATTGATGCGAATGAAATAAAGAAATTAGGCAGCAAAGCGCTATTTTATTAACGCTAACTTGTCCTGATCAATTTTGATATAAGCCGATTTTTTGAGGTCAGATAAATAACTTTTGGCTTCAATTTGTAATTTCTCGTTAAAAATCATATTTCTGACTTTAGTTTCTTCATCATCACCTAAACCTTCAACGGTTTTGGTATCCATAACTTTGAAGATGTAATAACCGGTATCAACTCTGATTGGATTGCTGATTTGACCGACTTTTAAATCTTTTAAAGATTCATAAACTTTTGGATCCATTTTTAACACTTCAACCCAGCCGATTTCGCCATCCAAATCTTTGGAGGCGCTTTTAGAGAATTGGCGGGCGATATTGATGAAATTGCCGCCTTCATTAATTTTGCGAACTAATTTAGTGGCTAAAGATAATGAGGCTTTTTCTTCGGTTTTATTTTTAAACGGAATGAAAATTTCTGATAAATTTAGACTGATTCTTTTGCCGTTCATTTTTTGCAATTCCAGCATTTCATTGAGGTCAGAATTAGTAACTTTAACTTTTGGCGCTATAACTTTTTTGACTAATTCTTTATATAATAATTGGGCGGCGATTTGCTGAACATATTCGTCATAAGAAATGCCTTTAGATTTAAAATAGGTTTCTACCTGTTTGGCATTTTTGGCGCCTTGGCTTTGTGCGACGACTTCTAGGGTTTTTGCTAATTCTTCGTTTGGTATGGTAATGTTAGCGTCTTTGGCGCTTTGCATTTCCAATCTTTCTTCGATTAATTTTTCGGTTAATTTATTGAGAATGAATAATTTTTCTGCTTCAGATGAGGTTTTGAGATTGGAAGTTTTTGCAAAAAAATCATATCTATTTTGCAAATCAAGATTGGTGATCACTTGATTATCAACATTTGCTACAACAAATACTGTTGTTGGAGCTGCTAGATGGGCGGCGAAAACACTGCTAATTTTTAGCAAAAAACAAGTAAATAGAACGAAAAATAGCTTATTTTGCATTTGATATATTTTTTGGAATATGAGGCTACTAAAATTAATAGCCTCAGAACTTATTTACCTTTGTAAAAACTAATTCCTCTAACAAGATCAATAGCTCTGGCTAGTTGATAATCCTTGTTGTAGAGATTTAAATTATCGTCACCGATATTTAATTTTATTTTGCCCGGATTGTTATTTTTTAGATGTCCGTTCAGCGTAGATTCAGATCTAACTTCGGATTTATCATTGGCAAGCTCGATTTTAGCTTCATTTACGGTAATATCAGGAATAATACCTTGAGCTTGAATTGATTTATCGGACGGCGTGTAATAAAGCGCCGTTGTCATTCTAATCGCACCTTCATTTTCTTTTAAAGGAATGATGGATTGAACTGAACCTTTTCCGAAAGATTTTTTACCTAAAATCATAGCTCTGTGATTGTCTTGCAAGGCGCCGGCAACGATTTCAGAAGCTGATGCTGAACCTTCGTTAATCAATACCACAATTGGAATATTTTTAGTGATAGTTTGATCGGATTGATCAGTATAAACCTTATTACTGCTAGGATTTCGGCCTTTGATCGAAACGATTTTTTGATCTTTATCTAAGAAAATATCGCTGACTTTTACAGCTTGATCTAACAAACCACCTGGATCATTTCTCAAATCCAGAACAATTCCTTTGATTTTATCTTGTCCAATTTCTACGCTATATTTATTTAAAATTGCCATAACTTCTTCATAGGCTTGGGCTGAGAAGCTGTTAATTTTAATGTAAATTACATTTTCGTATTTATCGGATCTGGTAGTTTTGATTTTAACAATTTCTCTTTTTAGATAGAATTCTAAAGGGTTTTCTTCGGTTTTTCTGACGATTGTTACATTAACTTTTGAACCAGGTTTGCCTCTTAATTTTTTAACGGCATCTTCAATGGACATATCAACGGCGCTAACTCCATCAATTTTACTGATATAATCTCCGGCTTTAATTCCGGCTGTGTAAGCTGGGGTTCCTTCGATTGGGGAGATGACTTTAATTAAAGATTTTTCTAATGTGATTTCAATACCAACGCCGCCAAATTCGCCGCTAGTTTGCACTTGCATTTCTTTAAAATCATCAGCATTTAAATAGGCTGAATGTGGATCAAGTGATGATAAAATACCGCTGGCTGCAGCTTCTGCCAAGTTTTGATCGGATTTGTCTTCAACATAATCTTTTTTAACTCTGCTGATAATATCTCCTAAAAAAGCGCTTTGTGAAAATACTTTGCCACTCGCTTGAGGATCTGTTTTTGCCGGCTGTTCCATCTTTATTGCAGCTACAGTATCAGGATCCTTATCGTCATCAGAATGAGAATTTTGAGAATAATATAGATTGAAGGCTACGCTTAGAGCCAGAACAGTAAAAATGGTTCTAAAAGGATGTTTCACAATAACTTTGAATATTTTTTTGATAAATTTGCCTAGTGGCATGAAAAAACTTAACTTAAATGATTAATCAGAAACTCCGTATTCAGCTTTTACCTTATCGGTAATTTCTTTTGGAGGGTTATCGCCATAGGCAGAATATAGAATTTTGCCGTAATCTTCGAGGTGAATGATGTCGTCATTCAAAGCTTTGAGGAATAAAGAGACTTTTAATCTTTCGACTAAAACATAATACCAAGCATTACGATTATCATCGATTCCTTTAACTAAATAGACCAAATCAGCATTGCTGGATTTAGCCATATCCATAGAGGATTTTTTTTGAGGAGATTGTTGGGTTGGAGAATCTTTTTTAACAGCGTCAGCCGTTCTAGAATTAGTGGGTTTTTTACCGTATTTTTCAACAAAAGACATAATTATTATTAATTAAGATTGAGTATTTGCATTTGGATTAAGCCACCAGTCATTGATTGATTTTCTAGGTCCGCAAGGCCCGTCTTTAGTGGAAACGCAAGGGCTTTTGATATCAACAACTTTATGTGCAGCGCAGGAGCTAACTAAACAAAGAGATATAATTATTAATAATTTACTCATTTTGGATATTGAATAGATGTTATTAGATATTCGCAGTTAAAAGCATCAATCAAGCTTGGCTTTAAACATAGTTTACAGTAGTAATTTAAATAAGTAAATATTTAATAGATCGCTTTATAAAAACAATAAAAATTATATGTTTGATAAAATTATTATAGTTGGGTTAGGTTTGATTGGTGGATCTATCGCAAAATCATGCAAAAAAAATAGACTTTGCAAGGAGATTTTAGCTTTTAATAAAAGCCACGAAACCCTTGAATTTGCTATCGAAAATCATGTTATTGACGGAATTTATGATTTTAAGGAAAAAATCTCGGATAATGATTTAGTTATTATCGCCACGCCGCTTTCAAAATATCAGGAATCGTTGGAAAGAATCGCGCCTAATTTGAGTAAAAATACCATAATTACGGATGTTGGATCAGTAAAATCCTTTATTGAAACTGATATTTTGCCGAATTTTCCTCATTTGGCGAAGAATTTTGTTTCGTGCCATCCTATTGCCGGATCAGATAAATCAGGCGTTCAGAACAGTGATGCGAATTTATTTCAGGATAAAAAATTAATTATTATTAAAAATCACGAAGTTGATCATGCCAAAGTTGAGAGAATTTCATTATTTTGGCAGGAAATTGGTAGTAAAATTGAATATTTAACGGCAGAAAATCATGACAAAATCTATGCTTTAGTTTCACATTTGCCACAGAAAATTGCTTTTGCATTTGCCGATCATAATGAATTGCAGAATGCTAATGAAATGCCGAATTTTTTGATTCAAAAGCATTTGCGTTTGCAAAATTCTAATCCGGAAATATGGAGAGAAATTTTTGAATTGAATAAAAAAAATATTGATCATTATTTTGTGATTTTTTCTAAAAATTTGGATTTTTTTAAGAAAAATTTAACTGAAGGAAATTATGAGGAAATTATCGAGTTTTTAGAAAAACTTGATTTTTCCTCAATAAATTCAACAGAAATTCCACAAAATATTAAACAAGAAAATCAGGAATTTAGTTTAAGCCGAACTTTAATTGTCGGCGCTTTTATGGCAATTAAGGATCTTCAAAATTGCAGAAGCTATGTTGGAAGCGGATTTAGGGACTTTACTATTATTTTAATTTACTTAAAATATCTGCTTTCGCATAGAGATTTATTAGCTCACAGCCTTCAACATCATAGAAATTTTTTACTTAAATCACTTTAAAATTCATGAATTTAAACGAAATCAGACCTTATCGCCATATAAACCGCCGCAAAACTCGTGAAATTTTTGTTGGCGATGTTGCAATTGGCGGCGATAATAAAATCGCGGTTCAATCCATGACCAACACGCTTACAACCGATGTTCAGGCCACAATTCGTCAGGTTAATGAATGTGTTGAAGTTGGCGCCGATTTAATGCGCATTTCGGTTCCGGATAAAGAATCGACAGATGCTTTGAAACAAATTATTCCACATTGTCCGGTTCCAATTATTGCCGATATCCATTTTCATTATAAAAGAGCCATTGAAGCCGCACAGGCTGGAGCTAAATGCTTGAGAATTAATCCGGGAAATATTGGTAGTGATGAAAAAGTTAAAGAAGTTATAAAAGCGGCCAAAGATTATGGTTGTTCAATCAGAATAGGCGTTAATGCTGGCTCTTTGGAACAGGAATTGCTCGATAAATATAAAACGCCAACGCCGGAAGCTTTGGTGGAATCGGCGCAAAGACATATTCGCATTTTGGAAGATAATGATTTTTTCAATATTAAAATCAGCGTCAAAGCTTCTGATGCCTTGCTGGCTATAGCTGGATACCGCGCTTTATCCAAAGTTTGTGATTATCCTTTACATATCGGAATTACCGAATCAGGCGGATTAATGCCTGGAACTATTAAATCCTCGATCGGGCTTGGAATTTTGCTGTTTGATGGCATTGGCGACACAATGCGCGTCTCGCTTTCCGCCGATCCGAAAGAAGAAATCAAAGTTGCTTATAATATTCTAAAATCTCTGGGTTTAAGAAGTAGGGGAGTGAGCATCGTCTCTTGTCCATCCTGCGCGCGTCAGGCTTTTGATGTGATTAAAACGGTGGAAGCAGTGGAAAAACGAATTGAACATATTAAAACGCCTTTGGATGTTTCAATTTTGGGCTGCGTGGTTAATGGTCTTGGCGAAGCGGCACATACGACGATTGGAATTACTGGCGGCGGGCATCACAGACATAATGTTTATATTGATGGAAAGCCGAATCATAAGGTTTCATCCGATGAATTGGTCGATCACATCGTGGCTCTGATTGAAGAAAAAGTTCAGAATTTAGAAAAAAAATAGGCTGAAATGTCCTTAGATAAACAAAAAATCAAATCGAACTTTAATCGTTTTTCTAAAAATTATAATTCGTTGGCCAATTTACAAAAGCAAGTAGCGCAAAGATTATTTGAAATTGCGCGGCCGGAAATTCAAAATTCGCAAAATATTCTTGATTTAGGCTGTGGAACGGGATTTATCACGCAAAATATTTTAAGCGAAAAGGAATTCGCCCAAAAAAATATTTTCCAGCTCGATATTGCTTATAATATGTTGTTGCAAAGCAATTTCGCGCCGAATCAGCATATTTTTAACATTAACGCCGATATTGAAAATCTGCCTTTCAAGCCCGGTTCTTTTGATTTAGTACTGTCTTCTTTGGCTTTGCAATGGGTTAATGATTTGGATCGCGTTCTTACAAATATTAAGGAAATTGCTCATCAATCAAAATCCGCCGTGGTTTTTAGTATTTTTCTTGATGGAACCTTGACGGAACTAGAAAAATCGGCGCGGGAATTAAATATTAATTTATCAATTAATAATTTTATTGCTTTAAATAGTTTAAAAAGGATTATTGGGGCGAATTTTAATAATTACCAAATCGAAGTGCAGGATTTTACTTTGGAACATGAAAATGTCCTTGATTTGATTCACTCCATCAAACATATCGGCGCTTCATATTCCAATAAAAAATCGGGTGATATTTTATTGAAAAAACATGATTTCTTAGAACTAAACAAATTTTATTTGAAAAATTTCAACAATTGTGGTAGAATCGCAAGCAGTTGGAAAGTAGCATACATTAAAACCTCTATTTAATAATTTCATGATTTTCAGACATTTCAAAAAAATTATCGGTTTTGTAAAAAGAGATAAAAAATCTCCAACTGTTGGCAAAATTGAGGAAAGTATCCATTTTATTAATAATAAGGCGAAGGAAATAGTTTCCGAATCGAAAGTTATTATGGAAAAACTTCACGATTTACAAAGCACCAACTATCAATTAGGCTTGGTTCAATTGGAAAAAGGGAATTTAAAAGAAGCGATTTTTAGGTTTAAAATTGTCAGAAAATTTTGGCCGACAAATTATGACGCTCATCTCAAATTAATCTATTGTTATTACGCTGATAATCATGAAAATCACGCCAACAGAGCGATTGAACGCTTGTTGGAATTGGATCCAAATTCCAAAGCACAGATTGACCAAGTTAAAATAGATGCGTCTTTTTATAATAAATCACCAATTCCAGACCAAACCCAATCTCAAGCTACTTCTTCCAATCTAATTCGTGACAATGTCAGTGATAGTAATGAAGTTCTGAATCTATGAAATATTTATTAGCACCACTTCTAACAATTTTATTTTTATCTCTTTCCGGTGAATCATTCGCTCAATATGGGCAAGAAATGCAGGATGAAAAGGTTCTGAAATCCCCGCCATTGCCCGAACAATATAACGATTTCGAGTATGAAGATTTCAAAGATTTCGATTTTGATGTGAAGCCGAAAGTCGAGATTTATGATCCTTTTGAGAAGGTAAATCGCAAAATCTTCGTCTTTAATGATAAGCTTGATATTTATTTCCTAGAACCGGTTGCCACTTACTACGGCAAAGTTGTTCCAGGGCCTATTATTAGATCAGTTAGAAACTTTTTTAACAATTTAAGCGCGCCATTTAGCGTTGCTAACTCACTTTTACAAGGCGATGGAAACAATGCTATGGCCAGTTTCTCATCTTTTATGATCAATTCAACTTTGGGAGTTGTCGGATTATTTGATGTTGCCGGTAATAAAAAAATTGAATATGATAAAGAAGATTTAGGTCAGACCTTCGCTCGTTATGGTTCTGGCCCAGGGCCTTATTTAATGCTACCATTTTTTGGTCCTTCAACTCTTAGAGATGCTTCCGGAATGGCTATAACTGAAAGTTTAAGCCCGTTATCATTGAATATAACCAAAATCGGAAATGATGATTTAGTAAGTGATAAAGCAGTATTAGGTATGTCGGTAATTTCAGTTATTGACAAAAGAGAAAGTTTGTTAACAATCATCCGAGATTTGAGAGCAAATTCGTTTGATTTTTATGCCACTTCCAGAAGTGCCTACATGCAAAATCGCGAGTCCAAAATCAAACATTAAGCAAATTTCGTGAAAATGAGATTGTCCTAATAACAACAAAATTACTCCTATGAAAAACTTTTTAAAGAAATTTCTACTAATTTTAACGATTAATTTTGCTGTTCTAAACCCAGCTTGGGCTGGTCAAAGCAAAGAAGCGGAGAATTTTGTTAATGATTTTGGTAATAAAATCATTGCTACTGCGAGTAATAAATCATTTTCTGTTGAAGAAAGAAAACAGCAATTAATTAATCAGATTGAATCTATTGTTGATAGTAAATGGATTTCAAGATTCGTTTTGGCGACAAATTATCAATCAGCCACGCAAGCGCAAAGAGACAGGTTTGAAGGGCTTTATCGCGATTTCATGATTTACACTTACGCTCCTTCATTTAAAGGCTATAATAATGAAAAATTTCAAGTTGTTGATAGTATTCAGCAAGGCAAATATTACCTAGTTAAATGCGTATTTATTCCAGCAGATAGCCCGAAAGTCAATGTCAGCTTTAGATTGAAAAAAGCTGAAGGTAAAGCCGGCTTTGATTTATTGGATATCATCGCTGAAGGTGTGAGCTTGATTGAAACTCAAAGATCAGAATTCGGTTCAGTCATTTCTGCCAAAGGTTTGGACGGATTTTTGGATGATTTAGAAGCCAGAGTAAAAGTCCTAAAAACTACCCCAGCAAAAATTCAGAAATAAAAATTTAAGGCTATTGCGCAGAAATTTCCGCGATAGCCTTAAACCCTTGATTTTACTCATCTTAAGATCATAAAAACTCAATTAAATTGGCTTATTTCCAAAAATAACCAATACAGCCATAATTTTCCTATTCCAAAATACAAATTTTACTTGCAACAAGCATTTTTTTGTGATATATTATCATGTCAAAGTCTAATTTTAGAGCTAATGCGTCTTAATTTTATTAGTCGTTAATTTAACAAAATTTTATGTCAAGACCAAATCTACCAATAACAAAAGAGTCGGTAACAAAAAGATTGAAGGACCTAATTCAGGAAGGAGGTTCTGTAGCACAATTCATTACAACTAAATTAGGCGCAGATCCTTCATTAGATAAAATTAGCGATAATGATTTAGTGAAAATAAATGATGAGATTGATAAGGTAGGTAATCCTGAATTAATTGATGCGAATTATTTTCAATTGCTACAAAAAAGTATTGATACCATAGTAAAAATAAGGAAAGAAGCTGAAGAAAAAGATAAACCAGAACCAGTAGCACAACCAAAACTAGAAGAAAAAAAAGACCCACCTCAACCAGAATTAAGACGGCCTAGAGGTACAGTAACAAAAGAGTCAGTAGAAGCAAAATTTGGAGAGCTTATTGAGCTTGCTGTGTTGTCAGACTATAAAACTGAGATAGAAGCATATCTAGCAACCTTTTCATCACAAAGCGAAGAAGCTATTTCACCAAAATTAGAGGCTATAGATCAAGCTCTTTCCAATATTAAAGATAAAGCTACTGCTGAAGGTTATCGTGATGCTGAGGAACTCGGAGAAGCAATTACTAGGTTAGATGGAATATTAAAGACGGATTCAGTAGTGCCAAAAACCCCGGCAAAAGCTTATACTATTAGAAATATTCTTAAAGATGAAAAAACACCATCAATATCCCCGCCGCCACCATCAGATGAATCGCAACCGTCATCTGGCAAAAAACCAAGGCAATTTAAGCCAAAACAAGCAAAAGAAGATACAGTTGATGAGAATGATCCAATTAGTATTTTAAATGCATTATTTACATTATATTCCAAATTTGATAATCAGAATAATTTTAAGGTTATACAAGATTTTTTTAAGTATGCAAAATTACTAAAAACACATGAAATTTCAAAAATTAAATTTACTAATGGAGATGTCGTTAATTTAATTATACCAGATGAGGTTGGTGACGCTGGGATAATAAAAGATATTGTATCAGAAATTATTAGATCTTTTGGACTATATTTAGGAAAAGAAGGCAATAAAATTAAATCTTTTCGTAATTCTCAAGGTATTAAGGTTAAGATCTCTAAAGAGCAAATAGAAGCATTTAATTTAATGCTATCTCAACCAAAACATTTGGATATATATAAGAAATCTACACAAGTTGCGGAAGATAATGCAAAAATAGAAACTCCAAGTGAGATCAGAGAGAAGGAAAAAGAAAAAAGAGAAGAACAGGAAAAGAAACAAAGACAAAAGGAAGAAAGAACTAAGTTAAAACAAAAGGAAGCAGAAACAAAGGGAAAAGAAATGCCAAGATTGGGTGAAAGAAGAGTAGCATTTTCTGGCTTATCTACTGCTAATCCTGATAAAAATCCAGGAACAAGAGTTCCACCTCCACCTCCACCTTTGCCTGAAAGTGAAAGAGATAAGCCAGTAGAAAGGCAATTATTTGTTACTCCTACTTCACCTTCTGGTGATAGAATCGTTACTACTTCGCATCTTCCTGGAATAGAAAAAGAGCTTGATCGTGGGGTAGCAAGCAGATCTAATTCACCTGTTCAGAAAAGCGCTACATCTAGTCTGGAACCAGATTTTCGTCCTTCTAATCGAGGACGCTCTACATCTAGTCTGGAACCAAATCCTCGTACTTCCTCTTCTGAACCAAATTCTCGTTCTCGATCAACTTCTCATTCTCCAGCAACTTCTAATTCTCCATCTTTATCTCCACAAGCTTCACCTCCTTTATCACCGGCTGCACTAGGGCTTACTGTGACGGATGATCATGGTGTGAAAATAACACTAGGTGATATTACTAAATCTTTTAGAAAACAGATTACTAGAGAATCAAGAACTCCGGGAGCAGATAAAAAAAGAGGAGTAATAATTGAGAAAGTTAAGAATGCTCCTGTGGCGGAACCAGCAGTTCTTCTTCCTCGGGTTATTCCGGATAAGTCTCTTGGTAAGGTAGCAGATAAATTATCTGCAAAACATGTAGCTTACATAAATAAACTTGTTAAAGCAAATAGTTCAGTATCTGGTGCTCCTATGTTAGCTATTGGTGACCTACTTCTTATATTGGAAAATACACCAGGTAAAATAGAGGAAGCAATTAATCATCCACAACGAAAATTTACCCAAGTTGGAAATCTAAGAGTTCAAGCGGGAGAATATGATTTAGCACATCTATATATCATGTTGATGGTTGTGGGTGATTTTGAAAGCATGAACCGGATTGAATCATTACCAGGCTTTGATATTAGGAAAGAGTTAAATAATTTGTATCAATCTCCTCTAGGTGATTCTATTTCTCCAAAATTTTTGATAAATTATATCTCATGTATAAAGGATCGCAGTGATCCTAGGGGTTATAAAATATTAAAAAATCTTGTTACTTCAATTATTGATAATGGTCATGATGTTGTAAAGACTTTATTTTCTCATAAGGAAATTAAGATAAATTCAATATTTGAAAATATAGATGTTCTTCAAAGATTACTTAAAGATGATAGTATTGATCTAAAGATTGAAAAAAGTAAAGATGGATTAGCCTATGTTGCACAAGCATTTACTAAGACTTGGACTGTGGCGCCTAAATATAATGAAGTGCTAGACTATCTGAGTTTGATGAATGATTTGGTTAAAAAAGGAATTCCAATACATCCAACATTTTTAGAATATATTACAAAAATACAGGGCGAATTAGCAGATAAAGCTAATGATCCTGATGATAAAAATATTGAACTTTCTAAGGGCAAAATAGGTGAATTAGTATCGTTAGTACAATCTAAAATAAATTCAGCTAAAACAATAGCAGCAATTACTGATCCTGAAATTCTCGCTAAGACACTTGCCGAAAAACCAAAACACAACGAAAAATCTACAGAAAAAGACAATATAAACACTCCTTTTGAAGAGACTAAAATTGAGAAAGATGATAGCAATCGAAAAAAGAGTGTCAATACTGTAGCTGCCGCTGCAGCTCAACCTAAAAAAGTTGTTTTTAAAACCAGAGAAGCAGTTAAGAAAACAACTGTTCTTGAACAAGAATTAAGAAAGGATAATCCTAATGAGCAGGTTGTAAAGCTTTTGATAGATAATGGGGCTGTTACATTGCAAAGTTTTGAAGACCTTATTAAAGAGGCTGAACACAAACAACAAGATAAAGAAGAACTTTTAAACGAAAAAAATGAAGCAAAAAGAGAAGAAGTAAAGAAAGGGGAAGGAGAAAAAGAAGAAAAAGATGAAGCAACAAAAGCAATTGAAGCAGAGCTAAAAGCAGCAAAAAATAATGTACTATTATTGAAAAAAGCTGAAGTATTAGTATGGGCACATGCCAATAATTTAGCTAAGATGTCAGATTATTTGCAAAAAGAGTTAGAGAAAGATAATCCTAATCAAGAAATTATAGATATTCTTATAGATAAAGGCGCTTCTCTTAATGAAAAAGGATTTAAAGCGCTTGTTGATGATGCTGAAAAACAACAAAAATATAAGGAAAAGGCTTTTAATGAGAAAGTAAGTGCAGCAGAAGGGAAAGGTGGGGAAGAAAAAGAAAAAGCAGTTGAGTTAGTAAAAAAAGCTCAAGCAGAATTCGCGGTTGCTAGCGAGAGGCTAGCATTATTGCAACGAGTTGAACAATCGGAGTTATTAATATTGCTAAGATCAGGTGATATATCTAAAATGTCAGATCGTCTTGAAAGAGAGCTTAGAAAGGATAAACCGGATGAAACTAATATAGAATATCTAGTAAATAAAGGCGCTTTTATTCCAGCAGAAAATCTTCAACAGCTTACTGAAGCTGCTACAACTTCACAAAAACTTTTAGAGCAGCAAGTTCCTAAAACAGAAGCAGTAGAAGAAAAAAAAGCAGAAGCAACAAAAACAGAGGCACAGGAAAAACTGTTAGCTGCGCAAGCTAAACTAGCAGCATTAAAAATAGTAAAAGAACAACAAAAAATTCCTGCTCCTACTGAGGAAAATAAAATTCCAGATCCTATTGGCAAGGCTCCAATAGCTCCTGATCCTAATAAATATGCAGGATTTTTGACTAGATCTACTAAGAGAATTATTAAGGGAGCTGCTGAAGCTTTGAGATCTCCATCCCAAAAAACTCAAGCTGAGAAACCAAAAGAAGGAATGGCTCAAGCACAATATGAAGAGCTAATGTTCGCAATAATTAGCGGTAAGGATATTAAAGGTGGTACAATTAATAATTTAGAGGAATATATTGAAGATCGTCTTACTCCTGAAGTTATGGAGTTTGATAGATCAAGACAACCAGATACTACGCATTACTCAAACAAGCCAATATTATTTTATTTGGTAGAAAATCTTTATGCGACTAAGTTAATTGAGAAGGCAATAGAATCTGGTGCCGATGTTTATGCTATAGATAGAGTATCTGGACTATCATTAGTTCAATTTGCTGCAGAAGATGCAAATCCTTCTTATGTAAAATTATTTACAGCTGTTGTGGCTAGTGATCTTGAGATAGCAAAAGCCAGTATACCTAAGGTTGATAAAGCTTCTGCTGAATCAAAAACAGAATCAAAGGAGCAAGAAGAGGTTAGAAAGGCAGCTGAAGATGATTTGGCTGCATTGAAAGAAAGATCGAAGAAGATTTTTTCGTCAGATAATGCAAAATTAGCTAATGTAATGAGACTTGGCGATAAATCCAAGACCTTATTAAGTCAATGTGAATATGTTGTAACACAAGTCTCTGATAATCCGCAGGTCGCTGGGTTAAAAGATGTTACTACTAATGTTACTAGTAATCCAACTGTTAATGATGGAGAGGTTAAATCACCTGATGCTGCTGCAACTACAACAACTGTTAATGATGTAGAGGTTAACTCACCTGATGATGCAACAACCACACTAACTGTTAATGATGGAGAGGTTAAATCACCTGCTGTGGCGCTGCCTAAGAAACCTGTTTTAGAAGTTAATGAAAAATTCCTTGAAGAATTAAGAGGAATATCAGTTGCTCCTCGTGTTGTTAAAGTTACATCACCAGCATTACCATTATCACCAGCTTCGCCAGTTGATGATCGTGCTAGTAGAGAGGAGGGAAGTCGATCATCTTTAATGTCATTTGTTCGCGGATCTTCTTCTGCTGGAAATGCTCGTATAACGGAGAGAGAGCCTTCTGTTACTCTTGGTAGTCCACCACAATTTACTCTTGGTAGTCCACAAGCTACAACAAGATTAGCAGCATCTTCACCAACTTTAGCGGCATCTCCAAAAGCAACTTCAGAAACAGTAGAGCAGAAAAAAGGTGTTGGTCCTCAATTTAATGTTATAAATTATCCTGCTGACAAAATTACTGCTAAAGATGTTAAACCGGGAGCTTTGATAAGATATCAAGTAACAAAAGGTAAATATGCTTATGCTATTGTTGAAGTTGGATCTTTAGTAAGTAGTACTAGCAATCCTTTTGGAAGATGTTTTATTAAGAAAAACAATAATCTGATTTCTAGTCAAAATGCTGTT
>Ga0207104_1006_pt1 | contig 57668 bp, 47 predicted proteins | sample Alteio_BWMinHeat_79_FD_153538 | JGI IMG/M metagenome (GOLD analysis project Ga0207104, IMG submission 153538) | Enriched cells from forest soil in Barre Woods Harvard Forest LTER site, Petersham, Massachusetts, United States -... | ecosystem: Environmental > Terrestrial > Soil > Temperate forest >...
ACGTTGCATTTATTGAATATTCCGACGGATGCGGAGGTTTGAATGTCTGTCATGCCAGCCCATTTGTCATTCCCGCCTTCGCGGGAATGACAGTTACGTTTACAACGAAGTCTTCGCCTTCAACGTACTATCCGTATCAGCTGACGTTGGCGTCGATGAGGTGGAGGTAAAGAAAGACATTATTCCAGAATATTTCGGCGGAGTCTCAGCAGATTTTTCTGAAGTCCAAGCGATTCCATCTGTATTTCCACTATTAGTAAAATAATCTAAGGCGGTTTTGCCTGTCGCATCTTTGAATTGTAATATCGATTTCAGCATTTCCTTCGGAAACACCTCACCAAACTCCTTAAGATTTTTCAGATTATTTGCTTTAGCAAAAGTAATACATTTTTGTTCCGCAAATTCGTATGGCGCTTTTTTCACGGGATTATTTTTATTGGTAAAAGTTTTACGGATTAAGTGTTCAGGAATTGATGAAATATAATCTTTGAGCTCTTCAGTATTTTTTTTGATTTTTAAAATAAATACTTCTGCGATTTTGGCTTCCAATGTATTGGTGGGTTCTTTAAAACCTTTATCTGTGCGAATTCCTTTATATTCATTCAAATATTGGCCTACACATTTGTATTCTCCTTTTCGTAGTTGTGTAATAAGAAAATAACTGATGTTATCCAAGTAGTCATACTTATCTTTCGATTTAATTTTTGCTTGGATATTTTTAGTATCGACACTTAATAACCATTTTGTGACATCATCGTGTCCAGAATAAGTTGACCATAAAATTGCAGAATCTCCATTTTTATCTTGGTGCTTTAATAATTTGTCTAATGTCTCGCGAGAAATATTTTGACTAAGTGACTTTAATAGATCTAACTTATTATCTTTAGCTAATTCAATAAAAAGATCGCATAGCTTATTGTTAATCGTTTCTTGAAACATCGGAATTTTAGCCATATTTTTTAAGTGTAGAAATGCACCATTTTTGATAAGCGTATCAATTTCTTGAAACGCTCTTTCTTTGAATATAGGGTTACCACGGCGATATTCAATAAATTTAATATTTGGTTTCTCTAACATTTTTTTTATTTTTTCAAAGTCTTTTACCTCAATTAAATCGATCAATTCATCATTGATGGCATAATCTTTATAACAAAGTCCAGCTTGATTGGTTTTATTTTGCAGCTTTTCGTCTTGATTACTAAACATCAATATATGATTGACGATATCTTTCTTATCATGATACGCCGCAAGTAATAATGGATTATTTCCTGATTTATCTTCACTCATTAAGGCTGCTTGAAAGTTCTTAAGAAACAATGCCTTGATGACATAGAAATCGTCGAAGTCGCCATTGGAGAACCGAGTGATCAACTGTTCTTTTAAAATTTCTTCCACCTTTGGTGACAATGTCAGATCTTTTACATTAGTCAGAATAGATCGAATTTTAGCATAATTCTTTGCATGTGCCAGTTTAACGATACGGCCATGTAATTCATCAATATAATTATTTCCATTTTTATTTTTAATAGTAAGTTGATTTCCATTGTTATCATATTTTAATAACAAATTCATGATTGAAATTGAGCCTTCATATGCAGCCCACATAACAGCAGTATCATGGTTGTCATTTTTTTGAAGGATAAGTTTTTGAAAAATATCTGCGGGTAATTCTGTTTCCCACTTTTGTATCATTGGCAATTTATCGTATTGCGATAATATGATAAGTCTTCTTCCCATTTTCTCAATCGCAAAGTCGTGAAATTCAGGAATTTGTAGAATTATCTTTAATGCGTCTAGCTTATCAGATTTCACAAGCTCGATGATATGTTGTTGCATTAATTGTTTAAAAGGTTCACCTTTTTGTCTTTTTTCAATAAATTTCATTGGTTTTGGTTCTAATGCCAATGTTGCTTTAATTTCGGCGTAATTTTTATCACGAATAAGCGTTGATAAAGTTTTATCTATATCAAAATCATGACAACTATAATTCAGATGATGTTTACTCTCTTGCAGAAATTTATTTCCATCTAAGGATAAAATAAAATTATGCGTCTTTTCATCTCCATATTCCGCTGCTAAATTTAAAGGATTCAATCCTTCATCATCTAGTGATTTCATGTTAGATAGAAAAATATCTGGAAATAATGTTTGCATTTCTTTTAATTTATCTAAAGAATTATCTTTAATATGCTCAAAACAGCGCCCTTTGAATTCATATTTTAAAGAGAGTAAAAGTGCGGGATCATTTATCGCATCCGTGATTTGTTTTATAACCGTATATTTATTGTTCTCAGCTAAATCTTTTAAAAAATATAATAATTCATCGAGATAATTACGACCATTACGGTTTCTCGTATTTTTTTGGGCATTATCTTGATCATGTTCTAATAAAAATTTAACGATACCAACATATCCCTTAGAAGCTGCCCAGGTGATAGGGATATCTGAAATCGAATCTTTAAGTAGTAATGCTTTCTTAAAAAGATCAATTGGAACGATCTTTGCATATTCTTTAAATAATTCAACATGAGATTCGTATTTTGCAATTGCGATCAATCGCTCACTTAAAGATGGAATTATCTTCTCATCCATGGGATAAAATTTATTAATTTGTTGTAATTTAATAAAATCATCTTTTTTTATGAGTTCTTTCATATTATTAAAGATAATCTGGTGAAATGAAGGGAAATTTCTATCCTCAATAAATTCAAATTTTTTATGATTTTTATCTTCGTGTTCTTTCAAAAGAATATTTATTTTTTCGAAGTCATGCGATTTTGCAAGTTGAATTAAATGTAATTGAAATGCATAATCATTATAACAATATCCCCTCAAGTTTTTTTGATTCCGCCATTTATTTTGCACATCAAGGCTCAATAAAAATTCAACCAATTTTTCATGATTTTCGAGTGTTGCTAATATTAATGCGTTATTTTTACTAATATCTTGTTGATTAAAGATGGTAGAAAATAAAGTATCAGAACAAAGATCCTTAAGTTCCTTTATTTTATCTACATCGCCTTTTACTACAAGCTCTCTGAATTGTTCTGTTAATATAATCTCGGTACATTGCATCATCCCGGAACCTTTGACTTCATCCATAACAAACTTCATTTTTTTATAATCTTTTTGTTGAGATAGCGCGTTAAGGTGAATCGCTAGCGCTTTTAAGTAATTGAATCCATCTTTATTCAGAATATTTTTTTGAATATCTTCTTTATCTTCGTTCAATATAAAGTTAACAATCTCTGTGTGACCTGGAAATGCAGCTCGGAGGATTGCGGTCGAACCATTTGGGTCAGGTTTAATTAATATTTTTTTAAATACAAAGTCTGGCAAAATTTTTGAAAGGTATTTAATTTTTTCGAGATCACCATTGCTAGCATACCCTAATAATTTGCTAGAAAGAAAATATTGTACTTCAGGGCTATTTGCCATTTCAGGATATTCTGCGAGATATGTCTCAAGAATGGTAAAATTTCCACGTATTATATTGTGACTAGCATGCGAAACCATTGCTTCGAAAAAATTTTGGTTTTTCGTATTTTTGAGAGTGACTAAAATACCTTTGGTGTCTCGATATATTAAATAATTAACACAATCAAATTTTTGATTTGTGGCCGCTAAATGCAATGCGGTATTACCTAATTCATCTTGAAAGGCTAGTACATTATCTAGAAATTTTGCATTTAATATTTTTTTTAAACTAGCAAGATTTCCGCTTTTTGCAAATTCTAAAAATTGTTCTCCCATCATTTTAGTAAGGAATTTATTGAATTTATTCGTAGGATCATTTTTTTGCTTGAATTTTTTTAAGGCTTTATATTTTTGATTAAGTATAAGTTGCCTTATTTTTTTTAGGTTTAAACAATCTTCGGATTTCCAGTTCGTTTGGTGAGAGGTTGTCTCCAATAACCATTGCATCAATTCAACATTTGTCTTATCAATTGCTATCATTAAAGCATTGTTACCTGATTTATTTTCAGCGGCTAATAATTTCTTAAATATGTTTTCAGGCACGGAATCTTTAAATAATTTCAGAGAGGTTAAATTTTGATTTTCTACTGCTTCAATAAATTTTTCACATAGTTGACCTATGCTCGTATTTTGATTATTAACTGTATCTTTATCTTCAAATAGTTGAGCTATGGTAATATTTTTAGTATTAACTATCTTTTCAAGTGGTATATTTTTATATTCTTGAAAGATATATTTTATTTGTTTGAAATTTAGATTTTTAATGGATTCGTATAGATTGATATTGACATTATCGAGATAGTTGCCCAATTCATTACTAAGTACTTCTTTTTGCAAATTTTCAGTATCTTGTAACAATAACCATGCTGCAATTTCGTTATATCCTCTGTTACAAGCCCAAATTAAGGCATTATTACCATGCTGATCTTTATGTGATAAAAGTTTATTTAGATCTTTTTTCGAAATAGCGGCAGCAATTTCTTTGATGCCTGAAAGATTGTTATTTTTGGAGAGCTCAAGGATTTGTTCATTCAGATGATCGTGAAGTTTATCTAAATCAATATTTGATTTTGAAATTTTATTTTGATATTCCTCAAACAATTTTGTAAACGGGCCGGTGTGTTTATCATGGCGTGTTTTCACACTGCGTATTAAGTCTCCATGATTAATGCACGTGTAATGATTTGTCATGTTTGAATAATTGTTAATAACGGAATTAATATTTGTGACGATTGAATTGAGTTGTTCTTTTTTGAATTTCCATCCAAACTCTAAAAAATATTTTCCTTCATCATAGTGCGCACGTTTTTCTTGTTCTGCTTTTAAGAATACTCCTTCAATTTCTGCAAGACCTGCAAGAATACTCATTCGTTTATATTCGTTATGACCAAAATATCTGTGATTTAAAGAAAATGATCCGTCACGCGTATCATATTCAATATTAAGCTTCGCGCTATGGTTTCTGAGTGCAATATTATACTCGACGAAAAGCATCGGGTGTTGATGCTGAATCGACAGGCGCTGGATATTGCTCTCACTATCTGTATTGCTTTCAATTTTCTTCATTAATAAAGTGAGCGGTTCTGGTAGTTGTTGCAAGTCGATTTCACCATCTTTGGCTAAAATCACGGTGCTCGCTAATATATTTTGGTGAAAAAGGCTAAAAAATTCTTCCAAGGTAACAGAATTTTTTTTCCTCACGAATTGTCGATAAAAAGACGCAGCAACGCCAACTGTCGCAGATGCAATAGAAACTTCACCGGATGGGTTAAGTTGTTTGCTATCCTCTTTTTTCGAGGTCGCTTGAAAACTTTCCGTGATGACTTCAATCATCTTGTGTTTGGGGTTATATTCTTCATCATGTTGTATGCTCTTCCGCCATTTATCATATTGTTCCGTCGGAATGGCTTCCATGCATACTCTCATTAAATCATGATAGGGTTGTAACAATTTGACAAATCGTTTGACTAACAAAGTCGATTGAGTTGCATATTCTTGGCTTCCTTTTAAACTTTTAATGCTTTTGTCGATGACATCAGCAAGATACTGAACTTGCTTTAATAGCGCTTGTTTCGAAAGATTCGACATTGATTTTTTTAAATCAAGCGATTTAATGATAGGAATAAGATTTTCTTCAAATTCTTTAAAAAGTTTGTCAAATTTTTTCGGTTCATTCCATTCGGGAATGCGTTTTTCAAAACTTGAAATAGTCTGGTGATTTTCTATTAACCGTGAAGACTTAAATTCACCCAAATTTTTTTCGATTTCATTAAATAAGCGTGTAGCATTCGTTTTATCCGTTAAGTTACTCACGTATATTTTTGGAAAACAGTTGTTGACCAATTCTGATTGCAAATTAAATTGGAAGCAAAGTTTAATATATTTGGCGAGTAATTTACGCGTGATAGGATGTTTGCTGCAATAAGTTGCAAAATCCGTCCATTTTGCACGGGTCGTTGGATGCAATATCAATTGATTCAGCTTGACAAATTCAACGAGAAATTCTTTTCTTTGTGGTGCGATGAATTTTTGCGGTAGTTTGATTTCATTATTTTTATTGAGAGCTGCTATTTGTTTGATGGAATCAGAATAAAGACCTTCTTCTCCCGCGTCTACCACTAATGCTTTCAATTTATTAACTAAGTCTAATAAAAGATGCTGTGTACTTTCTTTTTCTGTTTCTTTGTCGGATGTCGACAACTTCGTTAAGCAATGATCAATTTCTGCAATGGAATGCATCGCATGCAAAAATAATTTTTTATGAGGGGAATTCTTTTTTGAAGCATTGGTCGATCCGCTGATTTTTTTAAAAATAGTAGTGATCTTTTGTAACGCTTCAAATTGCGCTTCATTTTTATTTTGGAAAGAGGCGGCTTCAAGATTCTCGATAGAAGTGTTTAATTCAGAGTAAGCTTTTTTAGGATTAAAAGTGACGTCTTTATTTTCTAAGTATTTTTTGATAGTCGCATTCAGTTCTTTATTATCACTCATGCTTATCGGTAATAACGTTTTCCTCGCACTTTTGGATGAAACAAATAAACCTTCTCCAATAATTTTGGCATTTGAAAGTTCTGTTTCTCGAGATTCTGCTAGCTTACATTGATTTGCCCAATTGACGATAGACTGATGTTGTGTATCCGCGATAAGAATAGGATTTTTTTGATTGACGATGTGGCTAATGACATTGATATCCGTTTTAAAAACAGGAATTCCCATCGCATTAAATTGCGCAGCTTCATGCGAAGTGCTGGCTGATGGTTTCGCGACAAAAACGGCGCGAGTGTTTTCTTCGGTCCGGGATTCTTCCAAACATTGTTTTAAAGCATTTTCGATATTATCAGCAATCACCACTTGTTTTGACTCAGTAATAACTTTGGTGACTGAGCCTGCGGGTGATATAACGGCGGCATTTATTTTTTCAATATTATTATCGTTTTTTATTTTATTCCAATGTTCCGGCAAAATAGCAGAAGGCTTAACTTTTTTGCTGTGTGCAGGGATGGGGCGCGCTTGTACAATATTCAAAGTTTTCGTCAAGGGTTCATAGACGAATTCTATGTCCATTGGCATGCTGTAATGTGCTGCGATTTTTCTGCCAATATTTGCAATTCTTTTCGCGATGTCAGGATCTAAGGTTGGATTTTTTTGTAAATTTTCCGTGTTTGATTTTAGTATTAGTTTTCGTTTAGGTGGAAGCCCAGAACCAACTTTTTCCTCCGTTGGAATTAATCGTAACGGTTTTGCATGAATTTCGGCATGCACTACACCTTCTTCTGTGACCTCGTAAGTATCGAAAGGTGTTTTGCTGTTAACAATCGCTTCACCATGTCCAGGTGCCACATCCATTCGAGTCATCGGTCCGCCCGCATACATCACACCGGATGCGACGATATGACTTTCTTTTTCTTCACCTTCCAGTTGTTCTCCTATCATTTTCTGGATGAGCACGGGCATAAAAGAATCTTTTTTTATCGTGTCACCACTTACTAAACGTTGGGCAATCGATTTTTTGCTGAAATAGGACGCAACAACAACACCAATCGCATTTGAAATGGATTTTTCTTCATTTTTGATCGCTGCAACACTTTTATTACCACCCGGATTTGCAATTTCAACGGTATCTTCTTCACCGGTACTTCGGACCATCAGTAAAGCATCTTTTTCTAAATTTTTTAAAGATGAAATAGGGAAGGGGTGTTTATTAAAACATTCTTTGATGAGTGTTTGTAATTTTTTAAGCGCTAATTTTTCTGATTCTGATAAAGCTTGTCCACGATGATAATCAACAAAATTATTCCATAAAGTACGCCATTCTTTTACATGGGTATCTAAATGCGCTTTAATCATTGCATCGTCGATAGGTGCAATTTCCGGAACTTTTATTTTGATAACATCATCAGTAAAAGTGCTGCATAACTCATTTAATTCCATTAAATTTGAAGATTTATTACCGAAACGAGTTGCATTTTTTTTGATACGATCTTGGACGGACGGCTGCGCCAATTGCGATAGAGAAAACATGTTCATTCCTTTTTTTATTATTATTTTGTTATTATTATTTTTTTTGAATAAACTTTTTTAGTAAACTATTTTGTTGGAATTCTAGCTTGAAAATTTTTCATAAGCAAACTGTTTTAACTTCCGTCATCTATGTCATGCCAGCATGCTTTTAGCTGGCATCCAAGCGGCTTCGCTAAATGCAGACTGGATGCCAGCTAAAAGCATGCTGGCATGACATAGACGACGGTGTTTAAATTCAAATGGATTGTTTTGACATAATCGAGGATAATATTCACATGAAAATTTCTGAATTAATTGAAGCAAATTTGAAGGTTGATGGTGAGGCAAAAGGCCTCGCATTAGATAGTCGTGAAGTTAAGCCGGGTGATGTTTTTTTCGCGTTACATGGACCACATTATGATGGCCGAGATTATATTGATGAAGCAATTCAAAAAGGGGCGATTGCAATTATTGCCGATACGAAACCGGATAAAATTCTAGATAAGCCTCTTATTATTTTACCTGAATTACGACAAGAGCTGAGTCACATCGCCGCGAGATTTTATCAAAATCCCGCAAAAAAAATGAAAATCATTGGCGTGACGGGTACTAATGGTAAAACGTCTTGTACGCATTTTATTGCGGCTGCTTTAAAAACCCTACAAATTCCATGCGGAATTATTGGAACGTTAGGGATCGGTACTTATGGCAAGATAAATACGACTAATAGTTCTTTGACAACACCTGATGCGATTACCTTACAACAAACTTTCGCACAATTTTTAGAAGAGGGTGTGACACATGTGGCGATGGAAGTTTCTTCTCATGGGCTCGATCAAGGACGTGTGAATGATGTGCCATTTACCGTAGGCGTGTTTACCAATTTAACGCGTGATCATCTCGATTATCATGGCACCATGGAAGCTTATGGTAATGCTAAAAAGAAGCTATTCATCAATCCTTTGTTACAATCCACGGTCATAAATTTTGATGATCCTTTTGGTCGAGAACTCATAGCGGAACTCAAAGACCCTTATTTTTATAGCATTAACGATAACCCAATCTCTGGGAAAGTTATCCGGGCCTATAATGTCCATATTGATGATCATGGAATTACTGCTAATGTGTCGACCCCCTGGGGAGATTCGATATTACGATCTTCGTTAGTTGGTCTATTTAATTTAAGCAATTTATTAGGTGTTTTGGCCACGCTTTGTTTATTAAAAATTGATTTAGAAACGGCTTTAGCCTGCATTAAAATGCTTTCGCCAGTTCCCGGACGGATGGAACGATTTGGTGGTAGTACTAAACCTCTCGTGATTGTGGATTATTCGCATACGCCTGATGCTTTAGAAAAAGCCTTAAAAACACTACGGGAACATTGCCAAGGAAAGCTATATTGTGTCTTTGGTTGTGGGGGAGATCGTGATCGAGGAAAACGTCCCATCATGGCTGCTATCGCTGAAAAATATGCGGATGTTGTCATGGTGACAGACGATAATCCACGCAATGAAGACCCGGAAGCGATCACTCAGGACATTTTTAAAGGTTTTTCTCATCCAAATAAGGCGATTTTGCAACATGATCGTTCTAAAGCGATCCAGAACGTAATACAATATGCTAAACCTGGCGATTGTGTATTGATTGCCGGAAAAGGTGCGGAAACGTACCAATTAATAAATGATCAAAAGATACCATTTAGCGACGCAATGACAGTGGTTTCAGCTTTAGGAGAGTAAAGTAATGCTCGTTTGGATTAGCGAATATTTGGCGCAATATTTCCATTTTTTTCATGTGTTTCAATATCTCACTTTACGCGCGATTATCGGCGCTTTGACAGCATTGCTCGTGGCCTTGTTTATTGGCCCTATGATGATTCGTCGTCTCAGCTTGTATAAAGTCGGCCAAGTGGTACGAGATGACGGTCCGCAAAGTCATTTATCCAAAAGCGGAACGCCCACCATGGGCGGGTCCTTGGTCTTGGTTGCGATCGCGTTTTCGACGCTCCTATGGGGTGATCTTACTAACCGTTACATTTGGTTAGTATTGTTGGTGACGATAGGGTTTGGATTAATCGGTTGGCGTGATGACTATTTAAAACTGATTAAAAAAAATAGCAAAGGACTTTCCGCGAAACACAAATATCTCATGCAATCTTTCATTGGCCTCACTGCTGCTTGTTATTTATATTTTACCGCTACTTTACCTGTTGAAACACAACTGGTATTTCCTTTCTTCAAACACATGCTTTGGCCGCTTGGGCCCTTTTTCATTGTATTTTCTTATTTCGTTATTGTGGGAACAAGCAATGCGGTCAATTTAACGGATGGACTCGATGGCCTCGCGATTTTACCTGCCGTGATGGTGGCGGCGGCATTGGGGATTTTTGCCTATGCGACAGGCAATTGGCAATTTGCCAATTATCTCGCCATTCCCTATGTGTCAGGCGCCGGAGAAATTGCCGTTTTTTGTGCGGCACTCGTCGGGGCGGGTTTAGGATTTCTGTGGTTTAATACCTATCCCGCACAGGTTTTTATGGGTGATGTGGGTGCATTATCACTAGGCGCGGCATTAGGTATTATTGCCGTCATTGTGCGTCAAGAACTGATTTTATTTTTAATGGGCGGCATTTTTGTGTTAGAAACCGTCTCTGTTATTTTACAAGTCGCGTCTTTCAAATTAACCGGTCGCAGAATTTTTCGCATGGCGCCCATCCATCATCATTTTGAACTGAAAGGCTGGCCGGAGCCACGCGTTATTGTCAGATTTTGGATTATTACGTTTATATTAGTGTTATGTGGATTGGCAACATTAAAATTGCGTTAACGGAAAATATCTCGATGACAAAAGATTTATATATCATTATTGGTTTAGGGACGACAGGTTTTTCATGTGCGGAATATTTGCGAGCACGAGATATTCCTTTCGCCGTCATGGATACGCGCACAAATCCTCCGCATTTAACGCAATTTAAAGAGCGTTATCCAGATGTGGTGTTATCCTTAGGCGAATTCGATGACACTTTATTGTCGAGTGCCTCGAAACTCATTATTAGTCCCGGACTTTCCTTAAAACATCCTGCGATTGCAAAACAAATTGCGCGTGGTGTGCCTGTGATTGGAGATATTGAACTTTTTGCGAGAGACGTGACATCCCCCGTGATTGCCATTACGGGCACCAACGCGAAAAGCACAGTCACAACCCTCGTGTATGAAATGGCAAAAACGGCAGGGATTAATGCAAAAGTTGGTGGTAATTTAGGCGTTCCCGCTCTCGAATTGCTGGATAAAAACGTTGAGTTATTTGTTTTAGAACTTTCAAGTTTCCAACTCGAAACCACCCATACTTTAAAACCAAGCGTTGCTACGGTCTTAAATGTGACACCTGATCATATGGATCGTTACAACACTTTTGCAGAGTATTGCTTTGCAAAAAAACATGTTTACTCCAATTGTCATGTGGCGGTTTGCAATCGTGACGATCCTTTTACGGATTGTGGAGATGAATTCACAAAACAAAAATTACAATTCACCTTGGATGTACCAAAAGAAAAAGAATTTGGCTTAATTGAAAAAAATAAAGAAACCTATTTGGCATTCGAAAATCAAATATTAATGCCGGTGAATGAATTACCTATTCTTGGCAGACATTATCAAGCCAATGCACTTGCGGCGTTAGCGATAGGGCACGGTCAAGGATTTCCATTAAAACCCATGCTGCAAACTTTAGTTCAATTTAAAGGATTACCACATCGCTGCCAACTGGTGCGTGAGCGTAATGGTGTCCTTTGGTATAACGATTCTAAAGGAACAAATGTAGGCGCAACGCTTGCCGCGATCGAAGGGTTGGGTAATGTCATTAAAGGAAAATTAATTTTAATCGCAGGCGGGGTAGGCAAAAATGCAGATTTTTCTCCGCTTATTCTCCCTATCGAAAAATATGTGAAAACGGTGGTCTTAATTGGAGAAGCCGCTCCCGTTATTGCAAATGTATTAGGTGATCGTGTCGAAGTGATTATTACAAAAACGATGGATGAAGCCGTTTTTATTGCTGATAAAGTGGCAGATAGTGGCGATAGCGTTTTGCTTTCTCCCGCATGTGCAAGTTTGGATATGTTCGATAACTTTGAGCATCGAGGGAGAGTGTTTAGCGAAATTGTGAAGGGGATGTGATCATTAACTCTCATACCAATCTGTCATGCCAGCATGCTTAAAGGTGGCATAAAAACATGCTGGCATGACACTGATAAAAGGGGAAAAATATGTTTAACCGTTCTCCCGTACGATCGATTTCCCCACCCATACCCTACGATCATTGGTTAATACTTATTGTTATTAGTTTAATCAGCATTGGATTGTTAATGGTGGCCTCTGCTTCCATTGCCATTTCAGATCATCAGCCTTTTTATTATTTATATCGACAACTGGTGGGTTTGACGCTGGGTGTACTGGTCGGCTCCATCGTGATGCAGTTCGAAATTGCAACCTGGCAAAAAGTCACGGGAATCATGTTAATTGGCGTCATGTTTTTATTGATCCTCGTATTGATTCCGGGTATTGGACACGTGGTAAAAGGAAGCGCTCGATGGGTAGGTATCGGGCCATTTCGCATTCAAGCATCAGAAATTGCAAAATTTGTCGTAGTGATTTATATTGCGGGCTATTGTTTCAGACGCAATGCAGAAATTCGAAAAAATATTACAGGATTCATTAAACCACTTGGATTATTAGGCATTATTTCGTTATTACTTTTGCGAGAGCCTGATTTTGGTGCGACGGTAGTCATCATGACGACTGCACTTGGCATGATGTTTTTAGCGGGTATGCGCATTCAACATTTTTTATTATTGTTTATATTCGTGGCGATTGCTTTAAGCGTACTTGCAATCATTGAACCATACCGCGTAGAGCGTTTGACAACTTTTTTAAATCCTTGGGAAAATCCGTACAATAGTGGCTATCAATTGACGCAATCATTGATAGCATTCGGTCGAGGAGGTTGGTTGGGAGTAGGTTTAGGGAATAGCATTCAAAAACTTTTTTATTTACCCGAGGCGCACACGGATTTTGTATTTGCAGTGATTGGAGAAGAATTTGGTTTGGTCGGGGCATTTGTGATTATTGCCTTGTTTGCCTCCTTGGTTTTTCGAATTTTTTGGATAGGACGGAAGGCCCAACAATTAGGCAAGCATTTTGCGGGTTTTATGGCATACGGTTTTGGGTTGTGGATTGCGATACAATTCATGGTAAGTATCGGCGTCAATACAGGCGTATTGCCTACGAAGGGATTAACACTGCCTTTAGTGAGTTACGGCGGCAATAGTATGCTAATTAGCTGTGTATTGATTGCAATGCTATTAAGAATTGATTATGAAAATCGTACAGTCATGTTAGGATTGCGAGATGGTTAAGGCGAAGCGCGTATTGATAATGGCAGGTGGTACCGGGGGACATGTTTTTCCGGGGCTTTCTGTCGCAAAATGTTTGCGAGAAAACGGTTTTGATGTGCACTGGATGGGTACCGAAAAAGGGTTAGAAGCGAAGATTGCAACGGCGAACCAATTTCCCCTCCATTTGATCCATATTCAAGGCGTGCGTGGAAAAGGTTTAAAAAATTTGTTATTAGCTCCTTGGCGCCTAACAAAAGCAATTCTCGAAGCCATGCAAATTATCCGTTCTCTTAATCCCGATGTAGTGATAGGGATGGGGGGATTTGTAAGTGGTCCGGGTGGGATTGCGAGCTTTATTTTGCACAAAAAATTGATTATTCATGAACAAAATGCGAGAGCCGGTTTAACCAATCGCTTTCTCGCAACCTTTGCGACGAAAGTGCTAGAAGGATTCCCCAATACCTTTAAATTCCGTCGAAATGTCATGACGATTGGGAATCCGGTTCGAAGAGAAATAGCAGCAATAGCCGCGCCAATTGAGCGTTTTAAAGAAAGAACGGCACCCGTTCGATTATTGGTATTTGGCGGGAGCTTAGGGGCGGATGCGATTAACCAACTATTACCACAGGCGCTCGCCAAATTACCCGCGGAAGTTCGACCCAGCGTGCGTCATCAGGCAGGAGAAGCCAATTATCCTCGCACCGCAAAATCCTATGAAGAACACGGGATCGCAGCCGAAGTCGTCCCTTTTATTCATGAAATGGATAAAGCCTATGCGTGGGCTGATATGGTATTATGTCGGGCAGGTGCCTTAACAGTCGCTGAGCTATGTGCGGCGGGCCTTGGCGCTATTTTGATTCCTTATCCTTATGCTGTGGATGATCATCAGACAGCGAATGCCAATTTTATGGCGAATAAAAAGGCGGCAATACTTGCCAAACAATCGACGCTGAATGCGGATATATTGGCGGTGATGTTGAAGGAATTATGTATTTCGGCAGAAAGAAGGCAGGCGATGGCCGTCGCTGCTTATCAATTACGTACCGTCAATGCGGCGGATCAAATTTTAAACATCTGTAAGGAGATTTGTCATTGAGTTGGACATTTGAAATGGGACGTGTGAAACACATTCACTTTGTCGGAGTAGGTGGCGTTGGTATGGCTGGCATTGCAGAGGTGCTATTAAGCCAGGGTTATCGTGTTTCAGGTTCTGACTTATCCGATAACAGTTTAACAAAACGCTTGGCGTCCATTGGCGCTGACATTTCTTTAGGTCATGATGCAAATAATATTATCAATGCAGATGTCGTCGTGCGTTCATCGGCCATCGATATGGACAATGTCGAATTAATGGCGGCGCGCGAGAGACGGATACCGATTGTTGCTCGTGCAGAAATGCTCGGGGAGCTGATGCGTTTTCGTTATGGTATTGCGATTGCGGGTACGCACGGAAAAACTACCACGACAAGTTTAGTCACCAGTATTTTAACCGAAGAAGGCGTGGATCCCACTTTTGTGATTGGCGGTCGTTTAAATAGTGCAGGAAGCAACGCGCGTTTGGGTGCAAGCCGATATTTAGTGGCAGAAGCGGATGAATCGGATGCGTCATTTTTATATTTAAAACCGATGGTTTCTGTCGTCACGAATATTGATGCGGATCACATGGGTACTTATCATGGCGATTTTGCAGAATTGCGTGGTGCATTCATTGAATTTTTACATCGCTTACCCTTTTATGGTTTAGCAGTACTTTGTATGGATGATCCCGAAGTCAAAAACATTTTGCCTGAAGTTGCACGTCCTTATTGCACTTATGGGTTTGATGAAGAAGCGGATTTTCGCGCAACACTCGTTGTGCAAACTGGTACAAAAATGCATTTCGTGGCTGAACGTCCACATCATAATAAAATTGAGATTACTTTAAATCTTCCAGGTAAACATAATGTATTAAATGCACTGGCGGCGATTGCGGTTGCAACTGAATTAAGGGTTTCCGATCGCGCGATTCAGCGTGCGCTTGAAAATTTTTCCGGCATTGGGCGACGATTCCAAATCTACGGAGATTTTCCTTTACAAAAAGGTGGGAGTGTCACATTGATTGATGATTACGGTCATCATCCGCGCGAAATTGCTGCAACCATTCAAGCAGCAAGACATAGTTGGCCTGATCGACGGTTTGTGATGGTGTATCAACCACATCGATATACGCGTACGAGAGATTTGTTCACCGATTTTTGTGAAGTATTGGCGAATCCAGACGTGCTTTTATTATTAGATGTCTATTCTGCGGGTGAAAATTTTATTGAAGGCGCAGATGGTGTCTCTCTTTCCAACGCCATTGCAACGCATGCAGCTAAAAATCCCATATTCGTAGAAGATCATCAAAAACTCGCGGATATTTTACAAAGTGAACTCCGTGATGGTGATGTGTTGTTGATGCAGGGCGCAGGAAATATTGGCATGCTCGCATCTAATCTTGCGGCATCTGGGCTTCGCGAATCTGTTCCCGTAAAAGCCAGCGCTTAGATAGCAATTCATATGCGAAATGTGTATGATAAAGCGTGAAGCAGCTTTGAGGTAGACATTACGGATGATGATCAGACGAGTTGCAAAAAATTACAAGGATATTAAATTTTCATGGAAATGGGCGGCAAAAATATTTTCTTTTGCTGCTTTTATTTATTGTGTCTCTTTTTGTATACATCAAATCCGTGCCGGTAGTTATTTCCAAATCAAAGAAGTGAAAATTGCCGGCGTCAATTACACAGATCATAATGAAATTCAAAATGTATTAAAACCTTTAGTTAATCAAGATTTTTTCAAAGTAGAAGTCGATCAAATTAAGCAACGATTGTTGCAATTTCCTTGGGTTTCAGAAGTCGCGGTGCGACGCGTCTGGCCGGAAAGCATTAATATTCGCGTGATTGAAAAAACTTCTATTGCCAAATGGAATGACGCAGGCTTGTTAACCACCACCGGTGAAATTTTTAATCCCAAAAAAAATACTTACCCCACCAATTTACCGCAGTTTAAAGGGCCTCCTGGCACCCAAATGCAGATGTTAAATTATTTTGACATTATTGATAGTTTAATTTCACCGTTAGAATGTAAAATTGCAGAATTAGAGTTGACAGATGCGCACGCGTGGCATATTACACTTTCAAATGGAATAAAATTAAATTTAGGATACAAAGATATCTTGACTCGGATGGGGCATTTTGTGAAAGTGTACCCCAAAATAGTTGGTAGTCGCGCATCTCGTGTAGAATATGTAGACTTGCGCTACTCAAATGGGCTTGCAGTACATTGGAAAACGTAACCTTATTGATTTGGAATTACGAAGATGGCAAAGAAGCCAAATAAAGATTTAATGGTAGGCATCGATATCGGTACTTCAAAAGTAGTGACGATTGTTGGCGAAGTTACTCCCGATGGTAAATTAAATATTATTGGTTTAGGTTCACACCCGTCACAAGGTTTGAAGCGGGGCGTCGTGGTTAACATTGAATCCACCGTGCAATCGATACAACGTGCAGTAGAAGAAGCCGAGCTCATGGCAGGCTGTCAAATCTATTCAGCTTATACCGGTATCGCGGGCAGTCATATTCGCAGTATTAATTCCAATGGAATTGTTGCGATTCGTGATAATGAAGTCACACAAACCGATGTGGATCGTGTTATCGATGCTGCAAAAGCGGTGGCGATTCCTGCTGATCAAAAGATTTTACATATTTTGCCGCAAGAATTTAAGATCGATAGCCAAGATGCGATTCGTGAACCGATTGGTATGTCGGGTGTGCGTCTCGAAGCGAAAGTCCATATTGTGACTGGAGCTGTCAATGCCGCACAAAATATTGTGAAATGTTTAAAACGATGCGGACTCACCGCAAGTGACATCGTGCTTGAACAATTTGCATCAAGCCAATCCATTTTATCGGATGACGAAAAAGAATTAGGTGTTTGTTTGATTGATATTGGGGGTGGTACCACCGATATCGCATTATTCACGGAAGGTTCTATTCGTCATACGGCTGCGATTCCGATTGCGGGTGATCAAGTGACGAATGATTTAGCCATTGCATTACGCACCCCGACAAGAAATGCAGAAGATATTAAAATTAAATACGCGTGTGCGCTGCAAGAACTTGCAGATGCAGATTATATGGTAGACATTCCCGCGATGGGAGATCGTCCACAACGACAAGTGCCCAAACGATTTATCGCAGAAGTTGTTGAAGCGCGATATGAAGAATTATTTACGCTTGCTTATGAAGAATTACGGCGGAGTGGTTTAGAAGACATGATGGTCGCAGGCGTGGTTTTAACGGGTGGCGCATCTAAAGTTGAAGGGGCGGTTGAGCTCGCTGAACGAATTTTTAAAATGCCGGTTCGTGTGGGTGCACCACACCACATCACCGGTTTAACCAATATTATTAATAATCCCATTTATGCAACAGGTGTCGGATTATTATTGTATGGAATGCAACAACGAGATGGTCAGCGCGATGGTTTAGGCCAGCCGACAATCAAATCATTATGGGGCCGAATGAAAGGTTGGTTCCAAGGGAATTTTTAATTAAGACTAGTCGCATTTTTATATAGGAGCCACATATGTTTGAATTAGCAGAAACGAGTCCGCAAAACGCAGTGATCAAAGTTGTCGGTGTGGGTGGCGGGGGTGGTAATGCAATCGAACATATGATGACTGGCGCGATCGAGGGTGTTGAATTTATTTGTGCGAATACTGACGCACAAGCGCTGAAAAAATCTTCCGCAAATACCTTAATCCAATTGGGCGAAAGTATTACGCGTGGATTAGGTGCAGGCGCAAATCCTGAAATAGGTCGCAAATCTGCCGAAGAAGATCGCGAACGTATTAAATCGGCGCTCACAGGTGCCGATATGATTTTCATTACTGCGGGTATGGGTGGTGGTACGGGTACAGGTGCTGCACCGATTTTTGCACAAATCGCAAAAGAATTAGGAATATTAACTGTCGCGGTGACAACGAAGCCTTTTACTTTTGAAGGCAAAGTTCGTATGCAGGTGGCAGAAAAGGGTATTGCTGATTTAAGTCAAAATGTTGATTCGTTAATTACCATTCCGAATAACAAATTACTAACGGTACTCGGCAAGAATGTCACACTCGTTAATGCATTTAAAGCGGCAAATGATGTGTTAAGGGGCGCAGTACAAGGTATTGCTGAATTGATTACGCGTCCGGGTTTAATCAACGTCGATTTTGCGGATGTGCGAACCGTCATGTCTGAGATGGGAATGGCAATGATGGGCACGGGTGTTGCGTCCGGTGAAAATCGCGCAAGACTTGCAGCTGAAGCCGCGATCTCAAGCCCATTATTAGAAGATGTCGACATGACAGGTGCACGCGGTGTGTTGGTGAATATTACCGCGGGTGTCGATATGTCTATTGGTGAGTTCGAAGAAGTGGGCGACGCCATCAAAAATATTATGTCTGAAAGCGCAACCGTGGTCGTTGGTACGGTGATTGACCCTGAATTACGTGATGAAGTACGTGTGACTGTCATCGTGACGGGTTTAGGTCGCAAACAACAACCAGTCGCACCGCTCACTCGCATTCCTGATTTAATTAAAAATGAAGATGGTATTATTGACTATCACTCATTAGAAAAGCCTGCTGTGATGAGAAAACAAGCGCCATCTTTGGTTACACCGATGAATCCAGCCTCTAATAACAGCGCGCCACAAAAATCCTCCTTACATCATGAATTAGATTACCTGGATATTCCGGCTTTCTTAAGACGCAAAGAAGAAGTGGTGGAGTAAGTCTGGTGTTTATGTTTACCAAAATCCTGTCATTCCCGCGCAGGCGGGAATCCATTCTTAAATCAGACAGAAGCCAAAGTTAATTACTCGCTGTTGGTAAAATTTACCTATGGATTCCCGCCTGCGCGGGAATGACAAGAATATATAATTATCTATTAATCAATAACATACATTCCGCAATACAATCATAATCTTACCTTTAATTTTTTTATTATACAAAAACCTTCTAATTATCAACAAATTGTATTATTCTAAATCGATTGATTTTATTATCATATAAGCATAAAATGTATAAATTATACACAAAACGAGGATTGCATTGAATGATAAGTCGAGAGAGTCGCGAATATTTTGCTAAATATGCTGCAGCTTTGGGTGATTTAAAAGGTAACGACGTCGTTCCATACGATCTAAAAGTGGCAATTAAAGCAAATTTAACTATCGACGAAATTATTCATTGGGAAAATGCCAGCCTTGCAAAGTTTGGTAGTTATCTCGATCCCTTTGCATACGGTAAGAAAGCCTATTTAAACTCCGCAAAAAATCCTGCCATTATGAAAAAATTAAAAGATTTTCATAGTGAAATGGTAAGGACAGATAGACTTAGATCAGAAGAAGAAAAGGAGCGAAATAATCAACACGCGCAACGTGTCGATGTATGGGATGAAGCCTTAAAAGTATTAAATAAGATGGCTAAAAAGATCGAATTTCATGAAGACTGGGATTGGGAATTAAATACGGGAATATTAGAAGAAATTAATCAAACCTGTGGTGTCTTAAACGAGATCGAAGTATTTTTAAGAAATAATGAACAAATTTCTGAGTTCAATTTAAAAAGAATAGAAACTTTACAACAAAAAGCTATTCATAGAATAGATTATTTAGTTAAATTTTTCTTAGAATTAGAGCATGATGATTCTTTAGCTTACATGGAAAATTTACTGAAAATCCAAATTCAGCTTAGAACATTACTCGATAGTAACGAAATTAGTAACGACATTTTTCGAGAAACCGCAAAGACATTACAATTTTTGAATGATTTTATTAACTCAAAAACTTCCCCAGAAAGTATTTTGACTATTGATAACCCACAAACTCGTTATCAATTATTGTTAAAACTACAACAATCTAGAAAACCAACCGATTTCAACTTAAAAGATGCATTAAACAAAGCAAATGTAGCAAGACATACCGAAGATATTTTTCAAATGCGTCGCTTTGGCGAAAAAGATAATTTTATTCGTTATTTTTTAGGAATTCCTAAAGATAGAGGTAATACACCATTCTTCGTCCTGAATGTTCTTTTATATACCGTTGGCTTAGGATTTATTTTTACTCCTTTAAAAAATATTCTGACAATTTTCACGGAATATGCTCCTAAACGTATGCAACTTTTCTTAGAAGATAAAAGTTCTTTTCTAAGTGATATCGCAAAAGGGATATGGTTACTTGGTCGATCTTGGACTTCCCCCGTCGTAAGTTTTAAGGCTGCACTTCAATATGGTACAGAAACCAACAACAAACGTTTAGGAAGAGCATTAGGTTTATTAAGTTTATTCTCTAGCGGAATTTTCTTGGTTGCGGTGATGGTTACGGTGCCTAAAGCTATTATTGGCGTATTAGGTCAAGCAGGGGGAGTATTCGCGAGTATAAATACATTCTTTACTTCGACTATGAAGACGGTTTCCAGTTTACCGAATATCGGATTTTCTTACCTCACACCCACTGTTGTGGTGCCGAGAAAGCAATTAGGAAAAATAGTCGATAAGAGAAGTACTAAGTATATTCATCAAAAATTAGATGTACAAAAATTTAATACAGTTTCTGAAGTACACCGTGATTTTGAAAAACAATACGGTCAGACAGAAACGCAACCAGCAAATGATCGAGCCAATAATCCGCAATATGCAATGGGATCTTCTCATGCAGAACCTATTATAAATTACTCGTCCTCTCAAAGAAGAATGTAGTAAATTCATTGCGTTAGATGAGAAACTTAATCTCGGTTATAATATAGGGAGAAATAAGAAATATTGTGGAGGGGGTTATGAAAAAGACTAAAACTTCACCTAAAAAGAAATCTGCATTGAAGAAAAAACCGGCGGCAAAAAAAGTCGTCAAAAAAGCGATAAAAAAAGCACCTGTCAAAAAGAAAGCATCAATTAAAGCATCAAAACCGGCGAAACCAGCTAAAGTAACGCATACAAAGCGGAAATCCGAGCCCGCTAAAACTGCCGCACCTACGATTGTCATTAAAAAGAATCCAAATGGAATGAATTATTTCCAACAATGTGTTGTTTTGGCCGCGTTGATTAATCAAGAAAGACATCAAAATCACGAATTTCAAACCATTCCATTGCCAGAGATAACTTCCACTTTGCTTCAACCCCTCCGAGAATATTTGAGCCAATACGCTTTTAATTCTGAAGAGATTCAAAATGGATTGGACGATATGGTGCGATGCGATTTTTTTAAGAAAACTTTTCCAGTAAAAAATACAGAAACCCTGTTAGATCTAAATATTCAAGGTAATCCCAAAAAAATAATGGCGCAATTGATTGAACTCGCAGGACCGGAAGCGAGAAAAATTATTTTCCTGAAAGAAGAGGGTGATCGTTTTTTAATACATCGAACCACTTTAGAAAAATATGCGCTAAAAACTGGGCAAATTGAAAACCATATTTTACATCATGATTTGCCAACTTATATGAGCCACGAATCTACGCATCGGGAAATATTAAATCAAATAAATCAGCGCAGCAATGCTCGATATTTTAACCAAGATCATCATCCGCAAAATTTGTCGTCGAAACATAGAAGGGGGAGGGGTTAAATTTTTGCGAATAACTTGATCAAATATGTTTCATGTCCTATACTCTCTCCAACTGTATATGAGCTTGTCATGCCAGCATGTTTTTAGCTGGCATCCAGTAGGGCCTGTCTGGATGCCAGCTAAAAACATGCTGGCATGACAGTGTACTATCACATGCTGCAACCAATATAAAGACAGGTCATCACAATGCAAAAATCTTTTCTCATGATACTCCTCATCCTGAGTTCATTCCTTTATACCAATCTCACTTTCGCAAAACTAAAAGTCGTTGCTGCCGAAAATTTTTATGGCGCTGTCGCAAAAGAACTCGGTGACGAATTTGTGCAGGTGGTAAATATTTTAAATAATCCATCGCAAGATCCACATTTATTTTCAACCACGCCTTCTATTGCAAAGGCCATGGCTGACGCAGATATCATTGTTTATAATGGCGACGATTATGACCCTTGGGTGACGCCAATGCTTAATTCGGAGACTTCATCGCAAATTATTAATGTCGCAAATCTTGCAAAAATTCCCTCAGGCACTAATCCACATATTTGGTATTCTCCGAATGTGATGCCTATATTCGCAAAAAAAATCACCGAATTATATATCGCAAAAGATCCAGAACATCAAAAAATATTTGAATCAAAGTTACAGCAATTTTTAACGGATTATCAAAAAATATTTTCGAAAATCGCTTCCATCAAAACACGTTTTCATAACATAAATGTGATTGCAACAGAGCCTGTATTTAATGAAATGCTTGAAAGTTTCGGATTCACTATACACGGTAAAGATTTTCAGATGAAGATGATGAATGATATTCCGCCCTCGATTTCTGAAATAAAAGAATTTGAAACGGATTTACGAAATCATCGCGTGCAATTATTTATTTTCAATGATCAAGTCGTGAATCCTATGACGACAAAAATGTTAGAGATTGCCAAAGAAGAAAAAATTCCTATTGTTGGTGTGACAGAATTAATGCCGCCAAATATAAGTTATGTTGATTGGATTTTAAGAGAATTGGATCAAGTTGAAAAAGCACTTGAAGGAACCCTTTGATATGATGGCGATTGAAACGCGGAATCTTTTTCTAGGATATAAAAAACATACTATCGTTTCGAATATTAATATAAATATTTCAAAAGGTGAGTTTGTTGCAATTTTAGGTCCGAATGGTGCGGGAAAAAGTACTTTTTTACGATCATTATTAGGATTAGTGAAACCTATTTCCGGTGAAATTTTAATATTAGGTCAGAAACCTGGTTTTAATAATTATCATATTGGTTATATGCCGCAAGCTCGTCATCATATATCAACTGCAAATTTGACGAGTCGTGCGATGTTAGAGGCTGTGTATGATGGTATTCGTTTTGGCGTTTCTTTAGAATCAAAAAAGAAAAACCATGAAATTTCTCGCGTGTTAAATTTAGTAAAAGCCGAGAAATTAAGCGATAAACCGATCCTACAATTATCTGGTGGCGAAAGACAACGAATTCATTTGGCGCAAAGCTTATTGGGTACACCAGAAATTTTATTGTTAGATGAGCCACTTTCAAATTTAGATCCGCATTTTCAAGAAACTTTTATTCATATTTTAGGAGATATTAAAAATCAATTAAACGTGACGATTTTATTAACCGCGCATGATCCTAATCCATTATTGAATGTGATGAGTCACGTATTGTTTTTTGCAAAAGGTAAGTTTTTAATTGGAAAACCCGAAGAAATTATGACAAGTGAAAGATTAAGTGAATTATACGATACCCCGATTGATGTGATTCAATATAACGATCGATTATATGTGTTGGGTGATGGGCATAATATTTTAGGACAAGGAGCGCATCATCATGATTAGTGCACTTTTATCGATGTGGGATTATGAGTTTATGCGCTATGCTTTTTTGGCAGGAACGATTGCTGCCATTATTTCCGGTATGGTTGGGTATTTTGTTATTATTCGGCAATTATCTTTTGCCGCGCATGCGTTGGGACATATTGGATTTGCCGGTGCGAGTGGGGCGTTATTATTAGGCCTGACGCCAATGACCGGGCAATTAATTTTAACGGTGTTAGCAGCAGGGGGAATGGGTGCGCTCGGAGAGCGGATTAGCAAAAGTGATATGGCAATCGGGGTGATATTATCTTTTTGCTTAGGATTGGGTACTTTGTTTTTGCATATTTATAATGGTTATGCAGGACAAGCATCGATTATTTTATTCGGAAATTTACTTGGCGTATCCTTAAAAGATATTTCGTTGATGTTTCTTTTAATGTTACTTTGTATATCTGCCGTTTTGATACTTTCTCGTCGATTATTATTTTCGAGTTTAGAACCAGAATTAGCTTCCGCTAAAGGGATTTCCCTATCAACTATTTCGATTGTTTTCTTAATGATCGTTGCGATTGCAGTGACACTCGCAAGCCAAGTCGTCGGCGTGATATTGGTATTTACTTTAGTCATTGGCCCTCCTGCCATTGCGGTTCAATTAACGCATCAGTTTGGTAGTGGAATGATGTTAAGTATTTTACTGTCTGTTTTGATTGTGTGGGCGAGTATTGTTATTTCATATTTTACCGATTATCCGATCAGCTTTTTAATTAGTGCGATGGTATTTTTCATCTATATTTTAAGTGTGTTACAGCAGCGTATGATGGCGGAGAGGGTGTGATCGTGTGTCATGCCAGCATGTTTTAAGCTGGCATCCAAATGACCGTGTGGACATGATAATGCGGTGCTTGCATTCTAAAAATATATGAAATAAACTTCTTTGCGTTTAATAATAACAAATAAGGAAGTTACCATGTTATCATCACAAGATAAAAAACCAGTATTATCTCAAGAACAAGTTTCCGAACTCGCCGAATTAGTAAAACTAAAATTTTCTATAGAAAAAATTGAAGAACAATTCGATAGCAGCAACCCACAAAAATGCTACCTTAAATTTAGCGATAATTTATATCTCGGCGGTATGGAGAGAGAAAATCTACGTCCCCTGAATTTTCTAAAAACATATGGTGGGATTGTCACACAAGAAAAGACTGAAGAGTACTGGACTAGCACTTCTGTCTGTGAAATTGCTGCCGCGCAATATGCAAATATGAAAAAAGGGCTCGAACAATTAAAAACTCCTAATGCTCCTGATAATAAACCATCACGAATTTCAGCTTGTTAATCATGATGACAAACATCGATTTTTGCTATTGGTTACAAGGTTATTTTGAAATTGGTGAAAAAACGCATTTAACAATAGATAAAATTAACACTATCCAAGGCATGCTAAATAAAATCGAAGAACCACTGGGTCAATTTACTCAGTGGTTGGCTAATTTATTTCAATATTTTGAAGAGCAAAATTATCAGCAGCCGATTATTGATTTTTTTGAAAAAGAAATTAAAAATGAATTAAATCAGCTTTTTCATCATGTGGTAGAAAATGAGTAGGTCACTATCGTCGTTTCTTCTCATAGGCGTCGTCCCGCGGGAAGTCCTAAGGGATCCAGAAAACTTTCGATGTCGCTCTGGATCCCGCGAATAAATCGCGGGACGACGGGAGGTCAAGACATGCCAGACAATAATTTTTGGTTAAAAGTATGGGAAAATAACGACATTCCTTTTCATCAAGACGATGTGAAAAGTGAGTTAATTGATTTTTTTCCGTTATTAAATTTGCAAAAAAACTCAAATATTCTGATTCCATTATGTGGTAAAAGCAAAGATCTCCTTTGGTTGAGTGAACAAGGTCATCAAATTATTGGTATCGAAATTAGTCCAATCGCTTGCGAAAATTTTTTTACAGAAAATAATATTCAGCCATCCGTCATTAAAAAACCATCCTATTTAATTTATCAGAATGATAATATTCGTATTATTTGTGCTGATTTATTTCAATTAACGAAAGATGATTTTCCCACTATTCATGCAATATATGATTGCAAAGCATTAATTGCTTTACCGCCTGAAATGAAAAAAAAATATGTTCAGCATTTATTGCAATGTGTAGGTCCAGAGATTCAAATATTATTATTTAATATTCTGACGGATGATAAAGTACAAGGCCCGCCATTTCCATCTTCGGATGCGGAAATTGAGATGCTTTATTCTGATTTCCAAATTTCTAAAATCAAAGAAGAGTGTCATGTAGATTTGCAAGATCACTTAATAAAAAAAGGGTATCAAAAAATTTATGAAAGTGTTTTTTTGATGAAGAGATGATGGCCACCGTCATCAACTATGTCATGATAGAAGTCTTTACACAAATCAAAGAACTCGTCGTCCCGCGATTTATTCGCGGGATCCAGAAAGCCCTACGATGCTGCTCTGGATCTTAGCAGGACGAGCCGCGGGACGACGACTTCTATAAAATCATGTTGGCATGACAGAATTATTCAACTCGCCGTGTGCGGGTGTCTCGCATTTTTAAAAGCAATATCCGCCTTCTCCCTCTCATTTTTCGCAAGATACAGTTTTCCTAAAATAAACCAACCCTCAGCATCATCAGGATTTTCTTTTAATTTTGCTTCAATTCGAGCAATCATTCCTTCAATCCCGCCTAATTGATTGACTTGTTCCAGCAGCGCATAATGCGTTCGACCTTTTTCCAACCATATTTTTAAATCGTGTTGCGACCCAAGAACAGAATATACGCTGAATGAAAATATGATTATAAAACTGAAAATAGTATAAAAAGCCTTAGAAAATAGCGATTTATTTTTAATAAATGGAATTGCAACAATTAAAATTGCAGTCACAATCATCATTAACATAAAAAAATAAAATATTACCATCGTCATGCTCTTTTTTTTCTGTGAATATAATAAAATAAATAAAAAATACTAGTCAGTAATAATAAAATCGGCCCAAACCATAAACTAAAAGTGACCGTATTTAACGGGGGGCGATATAGAATAAAATCACCGTATCTTTCTACTAAATATTCAATAATTTCCTGATCACTGACATCATGCTGAATTTTATTATAAATTTGATTTCGTAAATCAACTGCGAGTGCTGCATTAGATTCGGCGAGATTTTGATTTTGACAAACCAAACATCGCAATTCATTAGTCAGTTGTTCGAATCGTTTTTGTTCTCTCGCATTGTTAAAGCGATATAAATCCTCTAATGCGTAAGCATTTGGTATGAAAATTAAAAAAATAAATATCAATCTATAAAGTCGGTGTTGCGAAATGACTTTTTTATTCTTTGTCATTCCCGCGCAGGCGGGAATCCATCCTAATAGATTCCCGCCTGCGCGGGAATGACAGAACTTTTTAAATATTTTTTGACACCAATTATAAATCATGCATCTTCCATTTGTAATTTACGAATGATGGGTTGAATTTCTCGTTCCCACACTTCCATCGACAGGGGGCCAATAACTTTATGGCGAATAATGCCTTTTTTATCGAGAATAAAAGTTTCTGGTGTTCCGTATACCCCCCAATCAATTGCGACTTCGCCAGTGGGATCGAACGCTACCATTTGATAAGGATTGCCTAAAGTATTTAGCCATTCTTTTGCTTTTGTTGCATCATCTTTATAATTTAAGCCGTATAACATCAAATCGCGATGATTGGATAATTTTAATAAAAAGCCATGTTCAACTTTGCAAGCCACACACCACGTTGCCCACACATTCAAAAGTGTAATATGTCCGATCAAATCTTTTTGCGAAGTTTTAAGCGTAGGTTCCATCAGTTGATGTAATTGAAATGAAGGGGCGGATTTACCGATTAAAGGTGATGGCACAAGATTGGGTTTTAAAAATAATCCACGCCACAAAAAAACAATGAGAATCCCAAAAATAATTAATGGAATAATAAAGCGTATAGATTTAAATACTTTCATGTTTTTCCCTCCGTGCAAACAATGTTAACATTCCACCGATTACTAATAAAAATCCACCAAACCAAATCCAGCGTACGCAAGGTTTGTAATATATGCGAACTGACCAACTTCCATCATCGAAAGAATTACCGAGTGCAATATAAAGATCGCGAAACAAATTATAATGAATGCCTGGGCGATTTAAGGTTTGATCATGACTTTTATAAATGCGCTGTTCAGTTGAAATAATAAATTTATTTTGGACAGAAAAATCTGCGACTAAACTCTCATAATTTTGTGCATTTTTACGATGTAAATCAGAAAGCGTAAATGGTAAACCTGCGAGGGTTGTGGTTTCTCCGACAGACATTTTTATTTGTCGTTCCACGCTGTAGGATTTGTTGATCGTGACTCCTAAAACAAAAATAGCAACTCCGAGATGTGCAATAATCATCGCCCAATGTTTATAGGTAAGTGATGCACGAAATTTATAAGCATATTGCAACGTTGATAAAATAATCCAGATGCCGATCGAAATGCCAATATAGGCAAATATTTTGAAAGAAAATCCGAGAAGGTAGGGAATAAATAAACCGATCATAAAACTTATTAAGAAATTGACACGCACTTTTTTAAATAGCGCGTGAAACGGTTGCTGCTTCCATTGCATATGCGGCGCTAGCCCCATGAGCAATAATAATGGCAACATGATTGGTAGAAATACGACATTAAAATAAGGTTCTCCAACGGAAATTTTCCCTATTTGTAAACTATCAAGAATAATAGGATAAATCGTGCCAAGAATGATAGTTGCCATGACAATGAGCATAATGACGCTATTGATTAAAAGCGCGGTTTCTCTCGAGAATAATTCGAATGTTGGTGTTTGATAAAAGCGATGGATGCGAAGACCATAAAGTAAAAAAGCGCCTCCAATCACGACACTTAAAAATGCTAATAAAAATATTCCACGCGCTGGATCATTGGCGAATGCATGTACGGAAACCAAAACCCCTGAACGAACAAGAAAAGTGCCAATTAAGCTTAAACTAAAAGTGATAATGGCGAGTAGTAAAGTCCAGCCTTTAAAAACATCGCGTTTTTCAGAGACAATGACGCTATGAATTAACGCAGTGGCAGAAAGCCAAGGCAAAAGAGAAGCATTTTCTACAGGGTCCCAAAACCACCAACCTCCCCACCCTAATTCTCGATATGCCCACCAACTTCCCAATACAATACCACAACCTAAATAGGCCCACGGAATAATAATCCAGGGACGTAAAGCGACTACCCAATTTTTATCAAATTTTCCTTCCAATAAAGCCGCGATAGCAAAAGCAAATACAACTGCAAAACCGACATATCCTAAATAAAGAGAGGGTGGATGAAATAATAATCCGGGATCTTGTAGTAATGGTGTTAAATCATTACCGATAACTAAATCTACCGGAAAATCCCTCTGAAAAGGATTCGATGTTAATAATAAAAATGTGATGAAACCCGCATTTAAAACGCCGAGTATCATGAGTATTTTCAAATATAATGAATGAGGTAAATTTTTATTGGAAAATAAAGTGAAGGCGATACTCCAAAAAGCAATGATGAGACACCATAATAACAATGAACCTTCATGCCCACCCCAACTCGCAGAAACACGATAAATAAAGGGTAATAAGTGATGAGAATGGTCTCGCACATAAATGACTGTCATATCATTCGTGATAAAACAAATGATTAAAGAAAGCATCGCGATCGATAAAAAAATAAATTGGCCGAAGACCAAAAAATCTGTCATGCCAGCGTGCTTTAAGCTGGCATCCAGAGCAACACCGTAGGGCTTTCTGGATCCCGCGGATAAACCGCGGGACGACGAGAATACCGGCACCGCAAACTGCAGCAGCGCAAACGCAAGCGCAATAATAATCGCAAAATTTCCAAACTCAGGTATCATGTTTTTTCACTTCTTTTTCGATGGATTTGGGAATATATTTTTCATCATGTTTAGCTAATACTTGATTTGCTTTTAATATATGATTTTCCCCTAATTTACCTGTTACTACGACGGTTTGTCCTTCACGAAAGAGATTTGGTAATATTCCTTGATATTCAACTGTTAATTCATTTTTTCGGTCGGTAACAATAAAGATAACTTTTTCACCGGTTGCATCATATTGCACACTATGATCTTTGACATAGCCACCAATTCGAATAGCATTTTTAGGATTAATATTTTGCGCGAAAAGTTCTGTTGGCGTATAAAATAAATTAATATTTTGTTTTAATGCAAATAGAATAAATCCAGATGCTAAGAATAATAAAAATAATATTCCAAGAATGCTAAATAATTTTCTTTTTTGTTTATGATTCATGAGGGGTTTTCATCTTTAAAAAATTGTTGCAATATTTTTTTAGTGTGACGCTTTTGTAAAAGAGCGGATAAAATATTTAATCCAAAAATAAAAAAAGTAATCCCATATGCCGGCCAAACATAAGCACCGAAACCGCCCATGTAAATTATTTCGTGGAAATGCATAGAATTTCCCTCACCCAAGTGGATTTTTTTTCACGTAATAAAATTTGCTGACGCATTTTTAATAATAAAATAAATGCATAAAACAACATAAAAGCAACCAACATCGATAGCAGTGGATAAAGCATTTGTGGCGCAATGGAAGGTGTTCCCCATTTACTTATCGTTGGGCCTTGATGCAATGTATTCCACCAAATCACAGAGTAATGAATAATGGGTAAGTTGATAACGCCAACAATGGCGAGAATACTGCTGGCGCGATCACGATTTTCCGGATGGGAAATAACAGATTGTAATGCGATAAATCCAATATAAAGAAAAAGTAGAATAAGCATGGAAGTGAGGCGCGCATCCCAAATCCACCAGGTGCCCCACATCGGTTTTCCCCAAATGGATCCTGTAATGAGAGCAAGTGCTGTAAAAGATGCGCCGAGTGTCGCGCTCGCAGACATTGCGATCGCAGCCAATTTTATGCGAAATACTAATGTCAGTATTCCGCAAATAGCCATGACTAAGTAGACTGCCATCGCCGCCATTGCACTTGGTACATGAACGTAAATAATGCGAAAGCCGTCGCCTTGTTGATAGTCGGCTGGCGATAAAAATAATCCGCCAATGAGTCCGTAAGAGAAAAATAGGATAAAACACATCAAAATCCAAGGGAGACAATGCGTACTACATTCGTAAAATGATTTGGGTGATAATAATTTCGTAAAAAAAATCATCAAAACTTCCTTAAACGGTTGGATACCGCTACCATAAATTTAACGAAGTTAAATTTTGGTGGCGTGGGTTTTAGGTGGAGTTCATTCTCCACCTAAAACTTAAATTTTGTACCGAAGGTACTCATTATTGACTTATTGATTCACTCCAATTTTTAATGCCATGCCTGTAAATAAGGGTGCAAACGCGAGAGTTACCAACAGAATTGCGGCCATTATTGCATAATAGGCAAGAACTGGTTGATTGGCTTCGGCTAAATGTATCGTGCCTGTGCCAAAAATTAATATCGGAATATAAAAAGGCATAATTAAAATAGGTAATAATAAACCATGATTGCGAATACCGATAATCAATCCTGCACCCACCCCGCCAATAAGGCTAAAAACAGGGGTTCCTAGTGCCAAAGTGATCATGAGTACTACGAGTTCTTTTGTGCCCAAGTGTAGCAAAAAACCAAGCAATGGGCTAATGATGATTAAAGGCAAAGCGTGCATGATCCAATGACTTAATATTTTGCAAAATACCAGCATTGTCAATGAACGTGGGCTTAGTAAAATAATATCTAAAAATCCATCGTCCGCGTCGATTTTAAAAAGACTTCCCATCGAAATAATCATGGCAAGCATCGCTGCAACCCAAATAATGGAAGGCGCAATGGATTGTAATAATTCGGTATCAGGCCCCAGTGCTAATGGAAAAAAGCAAACGACAATCACAAAAAAGAGTAGGGGAGTGATCCATGAAAAAGCTTGTCTCAATGTTATCTTAAGCTCAGCTTGAATAAATACAAAATACGATGTTAATTCACGCAAGAGATATGTCTCCTAGTTGAATGGTTTTTATCGTATTTTTTAGCAGTAGTGGTTGATGCGTCGCGATGATGATAATGCCATTCGCGTTAAGATGTTTTTCCAAAGACGTATTTAACCATTCTTGTCCTTTTTTATCGAGACCCGTCATCGGTTCGTCTAAAATCCATATTTTACCGGGATTTAATAATATTTTGGTGAAGCTGATTCTGCGACGTTGTCCGAGTGAGAGATACTGTACTTCTTTTTTTAGTAAGTGTTTAATATTACATTCTCGTCGTTCCACGACTTGTTCTTTTCTGTCATTCCCGCGGAGGCGGGAATCTATTCCGAATGGATTCCCGCCTTCGCGGGAATGACAGAGCTGGGAAGTCGCGAGATAATTGGATTCTGTAGAACCCAACGCTATGACAAGCTTCAGATTTTCTTCAACCGTCAAATAACTTTTTAAAGCATTACGATCCGACAGATACCGCAAAACATTTTTATAATCCGTATCGTTTTTAAAAATGCACCGATTTTCCCAATATACGGTTCCGTCAGTTGGTTCAATTAAACCTGCCAAAATACGTAATAAAGTAGATTTTCCACTGCCATTTTCGCCTAGAATTTGTAAAATTTCTCCGGGTAATAATTGAATATTCAGATCTTTAATAAAATATCGATCTAAGCGCGCGAAAGAAAGATTTTGAATGTTCAGTGTTGGTAGCATGTACTTACATTATTTTATTTGTCATGAAGAATATCATCATGAATAGAGTAAAAATAGCAAATCCCAGCAAACCCAAGGATTTACGTCTCAAAGAATATGTTGAAAAATACACAAAAAGAAGCCAACTTGCAATAAAAATTGGAAATCCAAATATACTGACAAGAATCCATTTTTGATGAAAATCATAGTGTTTTAAGCTAATCATCGTAAACCCCATGAGTAATTGGATTAAAGAAAGAGGAATAATGATATATAAAACATGCTTTTGTAAAAGCTGAATGGAATAGTTCGATTTTTTTATCCAATAGTACACATCATAAACTATTGTCGTGCAAAAAATACTCGCTAGGAGAATGTGACAAATTTTAAGGAAATCGTAAATAAGCATATGCTTTGCATAATACAAAAGGATCAAAATATCAGCAATTCCCGCTAAGAGCGCGGGAACTGCTTCCTTTTATGAACACCCCATCGCGAAAAGTTAGCGGGAACAACTGTCAAAATATTAACATTTTTTTCAGAAAATTGTTATTTATTTAGGAGAGAAAGCCGATTTTTCCCCTTGTTCATTTGGTGAAGAACTGTCTGAATCTGGTGATAACTGTCCTGGCGATATCGGTGCCGCTGGTGTTGAAACATCGATACATAACAATGATCCTATACGAGGAGAGGGTTCTGAAGCAAAAAAGCCTCGTTGACTTGCGGGTACGGTGTCAACATTGATTGAAATATTTCCCTCAGGGGATTGTAGGCTCTCTTCACTAAAGGTAGGAGAAAAAATGGAGGACGGGGTGGGTGTCGACAACGAAGAAAAAGATACCATGGATGAAGAACTTGATTTTGGTGAAGGAACCGGTGAAGAAGTAGAAGAATTTAATCTAGATGTTGCGGTAGAACTAGGCGAAGAGAAAGAATCAACGAACGAAGATCTCGATGTGGGTGAAGGAACAGAAGAGGTTGATCGAGATGTTGCTGTAGAACTAGGCGAGGAAAAAGAAGGTAACGTTGGTATGAAGGATACAGATCTAGGCGGAGCAGTAGGAGAATTAGATCTTGATGTTGCGGCTGAGCTCGGCGTAGAAAAAGAAGAAATGCATCGTGAAGTGGATGTGAATCCAGACAAAGAAGTCGGAGAATTGGATCTTGATGTTGCGGCAGAGCTATGCGATGAAGTCGGAGATCCCGAGGCAGAGGAAGTTGCAGAAAGTGTAATCTCTCCATCAGGTATTGGCATCATTTTAATTCTTAGTTGAGGACGCCATCGATTTAATTTCTTTTTAGCATTTGGATTTAATTTTAAAAAATAATTATTTTCCATTGTTGTTTTTTTGGAAATGCGGTTTTTTAATTGAGGTTGGAATTTTTTATGAAAATCATGACTGTATTTAGGCAAATCAAGAATAAACACAGCGCCTGTCTCGGGCAATAATTTGGTATCCTGAATTCCAGTCATCTCCAAATATTTTTCACTTTTTTTAAGATCATTCACATCCATCATTAAAAATGATCCCCCCACACTTTGTGCAAATAAGGCAATGCGTTTTAATCCTTCCCCTTTTCCTCCCGCATGTTTTTTTTCCTGAGTCAAACTAATTTCTTTTTCTGAAGTTATTTTTTTTTCCGTAGATAAAATATTTGTTTCGCTTTCTGGTTGCGTAGTATCAAAATCGGGGTCCACTATTTTTAGGTAGTTTAAACAATTATCAGAGTCCGCAAAAAAATAGGGGGTAAAAGGAACAGGTGTTTCAGGCAATAATTTTGATACGTAATACAATGTAGTTGTGAAGTAATTTATATTTTTCGCAACATTGATAAGTCCGGTACCATCATCAACATAGGTGGTAGTCACGTTGATTTTTTTTTCATAAATAAAAGCGTATGTATTCATGGCATTAGCATCGAATGAATTTTTAGTCATTTCATAGAGGAAGAATTCATTGTGTAACGCAAAAACGGATGCTGATCGTTTAATATCTTTAACTGTATTTAAAAAATTTATTTTAATACACTCATCTACTTTTTTGGATATATCCCCTAATAATTCGCCTTGAGAAAATTTTTGTAATTCTTTGGTTTCTTTTAGCTCTTGATTGAGTAACTCTTGTAAAGTTTTTGGAGGATTATCATTGGCAAGACTTTGAAAGTCCCATAATTGGATTCGGGTTGCGCCCATTTCTTTACTCACTCGTTTATTAAAATAGTAAGAAAATTATCATAACATTTTAATGAAAAAAATATCAAAATAAAACAGTGGATTTCGAAATCGCGTCATGAATGATGAGTATAAGTATAAAAAATAAAAATATATACACCCCCTTAGCGAACTTAATATTGCTAATTTTATTCAAAAATAAAACAAAAATTCCAAAAATTCCTAATAATAAATACGCCGCCATTATCCAAGGTGTATGAAAGGTAAAGCTTTTTGGATATACCAGAGCGGTTCCTGTGACTAACGCAACAATGGCTAATATGAAAAGAATTTTCTGTGTAAGGGGAGGTTTTTTGGCTGTAATACATAAAAAAACGACTCCCAATAAACTGAGAGCCGCCAAAATATGCAAAAATTTAATAAAGTAAACGAACATTACATCCAATAAACAAAGACAAATAATAATAACCAAACCACGTCAACGAAATGCCAATACCATGCCACTGCTTCAAAAGCAAAATGGTTATGGGCGTGGAAATCACGGATAAACATACGATATAAAATCACAATAAGTCCGATGGTACCGATCGTGACGTGCAAACCATGGAATCCCGTTAACATAAAGAAAGTGGTGCCGTAGATTCCCGATGCGAGTGTTAATCCTTTTTCTAAATATGCTTCGCCATATTCGTAAGCTTGCATGCACAAAAAGGAAATACCCAACAATATTGTCATCAATTGGAAAGTAAGCATGGTTTTACGACGATTTTTAAGTAATGCCCAATGCGCTACCGTAATCGTGGCACCGCTGGTTAAAAGGATAAGGGTGTTAAGTGCAGGAACGCCCCAGGTATCCATGACAGATTCAGGGCCTGCATAGAGTGCAGGATTGGGGTTTTGTAATAAAGGCCAAGTGGCTTTAAAGGCGGGCCAGTCCACTATATGGCTTATATCTTGCGTACCACCAAGCATTGGTATGACGATGACGCGGACGTAAAATAAAGCACCAAAAAAAGCGCCGAAAAACATGACTTCTGAAAAAATAAACCAGCACATGCCCCATCTAAAAGAGCGATCGACTTGTTTATTATCAAGCAAGCCTGCGCGATTTTCGCGAATAACCGTCCCAAACCAGCCATAGATAAGATAAAACAACATGCAAAATCCAAATAAAACAAAATAAGGACCAATACTTGATTGATGCATCCAATTGGCTCCGCCTGCGACGATGCAAATTAAGGCGATACAGCCCTTCAAAGGCCAACTGCTTGGTTCTGGTAAATAGTATCCTTTCGTTGCTTTATGTGTCATTTTAACCCCTACCACAGACTATAATCTTTGTTTGAACTTTCAGTCATCATGTATTTGACTGCAGCTTTAATATCCGCATCAGTGCAAGTTGCGCAACCTGCATGTGGTGGATGGCCATTTTTACCCGTAATGGCATTAAGATATGTATTGATGAAACCAGCATCTACCATGGGCTGCCAGGCTGTTTTATCGCCCAAGCGTGGCGCATTTTTGAATCCGTCTTTATGACAAACACTGCAATCCGCTTCATAAATGCGTTTTCCATCCGTTAAGGTAAGCTTTTTCATTTCCCTGACGACTTTCCCTTCCTTCCCAGCGACGGAGGCTATCATGTAATCGACGGCGAGTTTAATCTCATTATCATCACATGAGTAACAAGTACCTTTCGCTGGCATGCCATCAATACCTTTAATGGCATTTTCGTATATTTTTTCTTTACCTTGTTTTAACGGCTCGTTCCAATCCGCAGGATCCCCATATTTTGGAGCACCACCAGCACCCGTAGCATGACAGCCTTCACAATAACTTTGATAAACCACGGCACCCACACCGCCTTTACCTGGTTTAGGTCTGGGTGGGGTCTGGCTTTGGACCGATTTAATATAGGTTGCAATGGAAAGCAAATCTTCTGTTGTTAAAAGCTTTAAGCTATTCATATTAGCTTCGAGCATCGGGCCTTCAATTTTACCGCCGCCCACCATTTGATTCTCAGTAAATACTTTAATGATTTGTTCAGTTGGAATATTTTCTAAGTTTGTTTTGGTAATGTTCGGCGCAAGAAATCCTTGTACTTTTGCACCCGTTAAATTGTATTTGTGAATAGGAGCGCCCAATGGGATTTTTTGACTAAGCAAATAATGAGATGGCGTATGGCACATCGCGCAATGTCCCAATCCTTCTACCAAATAGGCTCCTCGATTCCACTCAGCGGATTCTTTAAGATTCGCTTCAAATGGACCAGTTTTATTCGGATAAAAGAACATTAACCGCCAACCGATTTGTAAAAAACGCCAGTTAAATGGCCAAACCATTTTATTTTCCAGATTTTTTTGGCTAATCGGTGGAATGCTATCAAGATAAGCTTTAATCGCTAATAAATCTTCGGTGGCCACTTTATTGAAATAAAGATAAGGGAAAGCGGGATAATATAGCGTCCCATGTGGCGAAACACCATCACGCATCGCGTGTAGGAAATCATCATCGGACCAATTACCAATCCCTGTTTCCTTATCTGGCGTGATATTAGGAGAATAAAGGGTTCCGAAAGGTGTATCCATCGGCAATCCACCCGCAAATGATTTACCTTCATCGAGGGTATTCGTGTGACAAGCAATACAATCACCCGCTTTTGTTAAATATTCACCGCGGTCGATGAGCGCTTTATTTTTACCGTCATAATTAGGTTTTGGATATTCGGGTACAAAATCTACCGAACTATCGGCACCTCGAGACATTTTTTGAACATTCTCTGCAATTTGATTGAATGTGTAATAGGCTATAATGGCCACAATAATGAATATAAAGGCCAGAATGATCTTTAATTTTGTGGAGAAAAATTTTTGGATATTCACGAAGCAATCCTTGTATAAAATCTTTTCTGTATTCTGTCGCACATTTTATATCGAATTTGTTCGAATGCAAACTATAAATGTTCTTGTAATATTTTGGAAATATGATTTAATTGTTGCGCGTTCAATCAGGAGTATAACTCTACATTCGGTGGTTGGAATCTATATTATGATTCGATTAATTCTTTTTTTGAGTACATTAGCGCTTGCAATAACAAGCTATGCAGTCCCTGCATTAAACATGCCTTATGGGGTATCTCCCATTAGTCGTGAGATTTATAACTTGCATATGGCGGGTTTTTATATCTGCTGTGCTATTGGCGTTGTTGTTTTTGGCGTACTAATTTATTCGTTAATTAAGTTTCGCAAATCCAAAGGTGCGAAAGCGGCGCATTTTCATGAACATATTGGATTGGAGATTTTGTGGACAGCTATCCCATTCTTTATTCTCGTTGCACTCGCGATTCCAGCAACGATTGTCCTTGCACATATTCATGATACCGAAAGATCGGCTTTAACTATTAAAGTCGTCGGTTACCAATGGAAGTGGAAATACGAATATTTAGATCAAGGCATTAGTTTCTTTAGTAATCTTGCAACACCGCAAGAACAAATTTTGAATAAGGCACCAAAGAACGAATGGTTTTTATTAGAAGTCGATAAACCTCTTGTTGTTCCTGTTAATACCAAAATTAAATTACTCATTACTGCAGATGATGTCATTCATGCATGGTGGGTACCTGATCTCGGTATTAAGCAAGATGCGATTCCTGGTTTCATTAATGAGAATTGGATTTATATCGAGAAAGAAGGTTTTTATCGCGGCCAATGCGGTGAACTATGCGGCGTTTATCATGCATTCATGCCTATTGTTGTGCAGGCAGTATCCCAAGCTGATTTTGCGAAATGGGTAGTTGCTAACACACCAACCCCTGAATCGATGGCACTTGCGCAAAAAGAAATTTTAAAACCTTTAACAGAAGATGAGCTTCTGACTTTAGGCAAAACGCAATACGAAAAATCCTGCATCATGTGTCATCAGGCAGAAGGCGAAGGTTTGCCACCGACATTTCCACCCTTGAAAGATAGTCGTGTGGTGACAGGACCTTTAGCGGTCAATATTGGATATGTTTTAACCGGTGTACCGGGTACCGCAATGCAAGCTTTTGGCGATCAATTAGATGATAGAGCCATGGCTGCCGTAGTGACTTATATCCGCAATGCTTGGGGGAATGAAATTCCTATCAAAAGACATAAATACCCAACCATTGTACAACCTGAAGATGTCGCGAAAGTAAGACAAGAGAGTAAAAAATAGTGGAGTGAAATACTGATGAGTCACGAATCACACGTACATGAAGTAGGGCATGGGCATGATCATCACCATCATGGACCACCCAAAGGATTTTCGCGGTGGGTTTATACTACAAATCATAAAGATATTGGCACACTTTATCTTACTTTTAGCTTAGTCATGTTATTTATTGGCGGTATCATGGCTTTGGTGATACGTGCTGAATTGTTTGAACCGGGCACCATTTTAGTGGATCCAGACTTCTTCAACCAAATGACGACGATGCATGGCTTGATCATGGTATTTGGTGTCATTATGCCTGCGATGGCGGGGCTCGCCAATTGGATGATTCCGCTCATGATTGGGGCACCAGATATGGCGTTGCCTCGTTTAAATAACTGGAGTTTTTGGTTGCTGCCTTTCGCGTTTTCGATGCTGATGTCGACGATGTTAATGAAGGGGTCAGCGCCTAACTTTGGTTGGACATTCTATGCGCCACTTTCCACGATTTATGGGCCTAATAGCACTGACTTCTTCATTTTTTCTATCCATTTAATGGGCGCATCATCCATTATGGCAGCCTTAAATATTGTGGTGACAATTTTCAACATGCGCGCCCCCGGTATGACATGGATGAAAATGCCTTTGTTTGTGTGGAGTTGGCTTGTCACGGCATTTTTATTGTTGGCAGTGATGCCCGTTCTCGCGGGTTGTGTCACGATGATGTTGATGGATCGACATTTTCATACGAGTTTTTTCAATGCAGCGGGTGGTGGTGATCCTTTATTATTCCAGCATGTTTTCTGGTTTTTTGGTCATCCTGAAGTCTATATTCTTATTTTGCCGGGTTTTGGGGTTATTTCTGAAGTTATTCCTACTTTCTCTCGTAAAGTGTTATTCGGATATCGTTTCATGGTTTATGCAACCGCATCGATTGCCATTGTTGGCTTTGTGGTTTGGATGCATCATATGTTTACGACCGGTGCGCCTTATGCCGCGCAACTTTATTTTATGTACGCCACGATGTTGGTTGCGGTCCCCACGGGTATTAAAATATTCAATTGGTTAGGAACGTTATTTAAAGGATCTATCACATTCGAAACGCCGATGTTGTTTGCACTTGGATTTTTGGTGATGTTTACCATCGGTGGATTTTCTGGCGTAATGTTGTCATTAGTGCCCGCGGATTATCAATATCGCGATAGTTATTTTGTCGTGGCGCATTTCCATTATGTATTAGTTTCGGGATCGTTGTTTACGATTATTGCCGCTGTTTATTTCTGGTTGCCAAAATGGACAGGTAATATGTACAGCGAAAAATTAGGCCAATGGCATTTTTGGCTCTCGGTAATTGGTATGAATGTAGCATTTTTACCAATGCACTTTTTAGGATTGGCGGGCATGCCGAGAAGAATTCCAGATTATGCTTTACAATTCACGGATTTTAATCAGCTATGTACGATAGGCGCATTCATTTTTGGATTTGCGCAATTAATATTTTTATACATCGTGATTAAAGCGTGTTATGCGAAACGAAGACATAAACTCAGTGATGAAGTATGGGAGGGTGCAAAAGGTTTAGAATGGACGATTCCAACGCCTGCGCCATATCATACTTTTGAAACAGCGCCGGTTGTTCATTAAACGTTATGTCAATGAATCCGGGAAGAAAAAATAAGGTGAGCCACACTCGCCTTGTTATTATTCTCGTTGTCGGCATTTTATTCATGTTTGGCTTTTGTTACATGTTAGTACCGCTTTATAATTTTATTTGTAAAAGGGAAGGCATTAATGGGAAGGCTGCCAACAGTGCGACGGCCATTAATCCCAATATGCAAATTGATTATTCAAGAACCATTAAAGTCGATTTTACAACTACGCTTAACAAAGACTTAGGCTTCAAATTTATTCCGTTAAGCAAACATATTGATATTCATCCTGGTGAACGAAAATTAATTTATTTTTATGCGGAAAATTTAACAGGTCATGATATTACAGTTCAGGCCATTCCAAGTATTACTCCTACCGATGCTGCACGCTTTTTAAAAAAAACGGAATGTTTTTGTTTCACTCAGCAATATTTTTTCAAAGGTGAAAAAGCAGATATGCCAGTGTATTTTTTTATAGAACCTGAAATTGGAAAAGATATCAAGGAAGTCACGTTATCATATACTTTATTTGATGCAACTCAGTACGCCAAAAAAGAAAAAATAGTGAATACTGGAAGGGTTCGTCTTGAGATAAAACGGTGAGTCTCATGCAATTTCAATTTTGTTCAAGACATTATTCACTAAAAATGCATAAAGGTTTTTTATTGTTATGCTTATTTTTTGTGGCAGTTTTTATATTGATGAGTGTGTGGCAATGGCATCGTTATGATTACAAAAAAACGTTAATGAACAAATTCGAAGCTCGATTGAAAACACTGCCCATGCCTTTCCAACTTCTGCAATTCCAAAATGATTTACAATTTCAACCTATTGCGGTCGATGGTGAGTACGATAATGATTTGCAGTTTCTCCAAAATCGTTTACATGATGGTGTGCTGGGCTTTGAAGTTTTAACACCGTTTCGTATTGCAGGATCACAAAAATTATTGTTGATAGATCGCGGCTGGATAAAAAAACCTGATAATGCATCGCTACCTTTTATCCCTGTCGTATCATCGCTGGAGCATCTGACAGGTTATATTAAAATCTTAGATGAATATCAATTTATACTGGGAAAAAATATTATAGAACCTGATAAAAAGCCCTTGATCATGCAAAAAATTGATGTAGAAGAAATTAGTCGTATCACGAAAAAAGATTTTTATCCTTATATTTTGCGTCTTGATCCTATTAATGAAAATGGATTTGTAAGAGATTGGGTGATTTCTTCTACATTACCTGAGAGACACTTGATGTACGCTTTACAGTGGTTGGCATTTTCATTAGTGGTCATATTTGGCTTTTTTTATTTTTCATTGGAGCGCCGTACTCATGAATAAAAAAATGATTCCTGTTTTACTTTTGTTAATTTTTATTATTCCCATGATCGGAAGTTATATTTTATTTCACTACCATGAAAAATTTCCTTTAAAACAAACCAATCATGGTCAATTGATTTCACCGCCAATTTTGACAAATTTTTTGCATAAATGGCAAATGATTTATGTGTGCGATGAAAATTGTGACAAAGTATTCCATTCGCTTCAGCAAATAAAAAAAGTATTTGGCAAAGATAGCAATCGCATTGAAGTACAACAAAAAACATTAGACGAAATGCAAATGAATGTTTTACAAAAAAATAAAATCTATTTAATTGATCCTCGCGGAAATTTATTTATGTTTTATGACGATAATGAAAATCCTATGAATATTGTAAAAGATTTAAAGAAAGTGTTGGGGGCTTCGCAGATTGGATAAAGATATCTCCCGTCGTCCCGCGAACAACCTGTCGTCCCGCGACTTGTTCGCGGGATCCAGAGCAACATTAATGCAGTTCTGGATCCCGCGGACAAGCCGCGGGACGACGGTTAAAAATACGAAATTCAAAACCTGGACAACTACATGTTTTACTTTAAAAAAATGAATCTTCTCTCGATATTTGCGCTTTTCGCTGCATGCTTTGCATTAGGCGTAATAGGCTTAGGCGCTTTCACACGTTTAATGGATGCGGGTCTTGGTTGTCCAGATTGGCCTTTATGTTACGGCCATGTCTATGTGCCCCATGCCATTGCCGTCGATAAATACAAAGCGTGGGCCGAGATGGTTCATCGTTATTTTGCCGGTCTTTTAAGTATTTTAATTGTTTGTGTTATCGGTTTATCTTTTATGCGCTCTTATCGAAATCGCATGACCGTCTTATGTAGCTTAGCTTTAGTTATTTTAATTTTATACCAAATTATTTTGGGTCAATTAACGGTGACATTAAAATTAATGCCTATTATTGTTGTTGGGCATTTAATTGGCGGGTTTTTAATTTTATCTTTCCTGTGGCTGATTTTCTTAACGTCTTCCCACGAATTTTCTGTCATGCCAGCCGAGCTACGCGCGCGGTGGCATCCAGAGTGGCAATTAAATTCTTCTGGATGGTCTAGGCCCGATATTTGCGTTTATTTTGCTTATATCGCTATAGTTTTAATATTTTTACAAATCATGTTAGGTGCATGGACAAGCACCAATTATGCGGCATTAAGTTGCCCTGATTTTCCATTTTGCTTTAATGACCATCCATTTTTTTCAATGGATTTTCAACGGGCATTTCATTTTTTTACAGACAAAAACCTTAATTATGAAGGTGGCATTTTATCTGATACAGCTCGTCAAACTATCCATATGAGCCATCGTTTGGGTGCGTTGGTCGTAACGATATATCTATTTATTTTTACATTATTGATAAGAATAAAAAGCCCTGTTATTTTTTGGATTTGGGGTTTATTAACTCTTCAGATTTTTTTAGGCATCGTAAATGTTACTTTTCAGTTACCGCTATTCAGCGCAGTAAGTCATACATTGGTTGCGGCGATGTTATTACTTTCTCTCGTGACGTTTTTATTTCAGTTACGAAAAAGGAGTGAATGATGAAGGCGACGTTTAAAGATTATCTGACACTATGCAAACCTCGCGTTGTATTGCTGATGATTTTAACTTCAATGGTGGGAATTGCGCTTGCGCCGAGTGTCAATTTTCCTTTTATGGCAATGAGTTTGGGAAATATTGGTATTGCGCTCGTTGCATTTTCTGCGGCAACATTAAATCACGTTGCAGATCAACACATTGATAAATTAATGAGAAGAACAGAGAGAAGACCCATTGTGCAAGGGAGAATTTCAACAAAAAATAGCTTGTTATTCGCTTTAATTTTATGTTTATTAGGAATGGGTATTTTAATTATTTATATTAATACCTTAACGGCCATTCTTGCATTTATTTCGCTTGTGGGTTATGCCATTTGTTATACGTTATTTCTAAAGCATATTACTCCGCAAAACATTGTCATTGGGGGAATAGCGGGAGCTGCACCGCCATTGTTGGGATGGACGGCTGTTACGAATTCCATACAAGCAGAAGCGTTGATATTGGTGTTAATTATTTATGTTTGGACTCCTCCGCACTTTTGGGCGCTTGCGATATATCGCTTAGAAGATTATGCGAAAGCGAATATTCCCATGTTACCGCATACCCATGGTGTACCTTTTACAAAATTAAATATATTGCTTTATACTATTTTATTAATATGCGCATCACTCATGCCATATTTTATTGGTATGTCACATGGTATATTTTTAATTGGTGTTATCATTGCGAATGGATTTTTTCTTTATTATGCATTTCAGCTTTATCGAAATGAGGATAAAAAACATGCCATTCAATTATTTCGATATTCTATTTATTATTTAGGGATTTTATTTTTATTATTGTTGATTGATCATTACCTGTATAGAGAGGTTATTATATGAGATCCATGCAAGAAAAAAAGCATACAAAATTAATTTTATTATTACTGTTATTTTCCGCAGCCGTAGCATTTGTTGTGCTTTATTTCGCAGTGATTGCAAAACATCCTGCAAAACCAGATCTTTCTAAGATTAAAATTGATGGCGTTATATTAACAGAAACTAAGCCTCTTAATGATTTTACTTTAACAGATAATAAAGGGAATGCTTTCACGAAATCAAATTTAGAAGGGCAATGGACGATGCTATTTTTTGGTTTTACGAATTGTGGCTACGTATGTCCAACAACCATGACAGCATTAAATAAGATGTATCACTCATTAGAAACAGATTTATCAAAAGAAAAATTGCCCCAAGTCGTTTTAGTGACCGTTGACCCAGAAAGAGATACCGTCACGCGAATGAATGATTATGTATCTGCATTTAATCCTGAATTTAAAGGGGTGAGGGGAGAGCAAGCGAATCTCGATCAATTTACCAAAGCTTTACACATTACTGCAATGAAAATGGAAGCGAGTGGTGAGGGCGAAAATCATTACATGATTAATCATAGTGCTGAAATAATTTTGATTAATCCTGAAGGTAAAATCCAAGCTTATTTATCGTATCCGCATGAGGCGAATCAAATGAGCAAAGATTATAAGGCAATATTAACCGCATTATCATAGGGAACTTTCATGAAAAAATTACTGCTATTTATTATGATTTTTTGTGTTTCGATAACGAGTTGTGCAGACAATTCTATTTCTTTACATGATTCTGATGGTAAATTATTAAAAATGACTTTTTTTAAGGATAAATGGGTAATTATAAATTACTGGGCTCCCTGGTGTGAAACATGTGTCGAAGAAATTCCTGAATTAAATAAATTTTATGAACATAATATCAATAAAAATGTTTTACTCTATGGTGTCAATTACGATCAACCTCCACGTTATGAATTACAACAAGCAGTTCATCAAATGGGAATCTCTTTTCCAGTTTTGTTAGAAGACCCTAATGTTTTATGGAATCTTGGAGAAATCGCGGTCATTCCAATGACTTTTATTATTAACCCACAAGGTAAAGTAGTGAAAAGAATCATTGGTTTAAATACGGAAGATTCTTTGCGTTCTATTATGAATGTTTATGTGCCAGCATCTTCTTCATAAATGAATAAATTTTTAATAATGCTTATTTTTATAATAAGTGGATTAGCCGGATTTTTTCTATCTCTATATTTGCATCGAAATAAAGAGGTGCAAATAATGGAGACTTATCATTATCCCGCTACATTTGTAAATCAATTAAAGGGAGATCCTGAAGCCGGTAAGAAAATTTTTTTAGAATTCTGCGGAGCTTGCCACAATGAAAACCCTTCAGTTGATGTAAACGCGCCCCGCATTGGAGATAAGATAAAATGGGGAGCATACCGAGATTTAAAAATGCCTACATTACTTAAACTTACCATTCAAGGAAATGGTGCAATGCCAGCGAGAGGCGGGTGCTTTGAATGTAGCGATGCGCAGTTGGAGATGGCGATACAGTATATTTTAGATAATTCTTTTTAGTGAGTCTTAGCCTGCAAACACTGCCATGCCAGCTAAAAACATCAGGGGTCTCTACACAACCGTCGTCCCGCGGCTTGTCCTAAGGGATCCAGAAAGCCTGCAATGCCGCTCTGGATCCCGCGGACAAGCCGCGGGACGACGAGTTCTTTGACTTGTGTAGAGACCTCTGTAAAAACATGCTGGCATGACATTACCTGCTTTCGAATTTTATCTTTCTTGTCTTTTTAAAGGACGCTCGAGAGTTTCTTCGGGTGTTGATTGCATTTCTGAAAGTGATTGTAAATATTCAATGGTATCTTTCGCATCTTCGATTTCTAATGCAATACATAGCATATCAACCCGAGCATTTTGATCATCGGTATTAAGCTTTTCTACATTCGACAATAATTCGGTAAAATAACCTAATCTTTCATATTGTTTCTCGATTCGTTTACTTATGCTTCTATTTTCTTCGCTTTCTTTAAATAAAAGGAATGGTTGATATTGATAAGTAAATGGAACCTCCGGCGGATTTGGACTTACAGAAGGTACTATCGTACTTATTGTCGAAGGAGTTGAGCTTGAACTTAATGTTTGTTGCATCGAAGTCGTACTGCTCATTTCTTTTCGTTTATGAGATGGAGTTTCTTTTGGTCCCGGAATAAATATACTTAACTCTTTTTCTCTTTGCGCCCTATATTGGGGGTCAATTATTTTGTTAATATGATTTGGATTGGAATCTAAAAATGCGAGATCATCTGCAAAGCTAACGTTAGCGTCTGAAAAAGTTAACACATAGCCGATTTTACCTTGGCTCGGATCTTTTTTCGTTCGAACCGTTCGTCCTATTTGTTGTTTCACCACATCTCCATTTTTTGCACTTTGAGCTATCACAGCATAGCCTAACTCATTATCACTATATCCAATTCTTAGCATTCCGACAGCAATGGCAACAGCCTTAGATTTTTCTTCAAGAAATTTTTTAATTTGCGTTGCTGAGGCTTTCTCATATTTTGAGTGAATAATGAAAACCTTTATATCATTTTTTTCGAAATTACGTTGAATAGCTACCAAATCTGACTTCGGTGGTATATAAACAATACCTTTATAATTAATTAACGGCTCGCCTTCTGGATGTAAATGCGTTTTCAACATTTGCGGTAAGTTTTCAAGTAAAGTTACAGCGTTTTCCTTTGAATATTTTTCTTTAAATTTGCGAATCAGCAAAGGAGCTAACACTTTTTTTATGACTGCTTCTTCACGTGAATATTCGAAAACTGGATTTTTCTGTTCTTCATGTGTTGGTGTTGCGGTGAAAGATAATCGTATCAATTGACCTTGTTCTTCGGAAAACTTTTTAATTTTTATCATATTTCTATCAGCAATAGTATGACTTTCATCTAGTAATAAAATGGCAGGATTAAAAGCATCTTTTGATTGTTCAATCGCTTTCAAAAAACTTTTTTGACAAAAAATAAAAACAATATTTTTATTTTTAAATGATTCATGATTAATTAAATCGACATTTACCGATTGTTGATCCGAGTATACGCATACAATGTGTTCTTCTTTAATAGGATTTGGGAATTTTGAACACACTTTTTTGAAATCATCATAAAATTGTTTTACCAAATCACGCGTAGGTGTCACTATTACAATAGGTCTGTTGAGACCAATTTCATGCATGCAATGCGCGATTGCAATTTGTAAAATAGTTTTCCCAGTTCCTGTTGCTAAATCAAATAACCCAAGTGTATTCTTATACACCATTAATTTTTTTAAAGCTGCCATTTGATGCGGCATTAAAATTGTTTTTAATTCATCAATTCTAAAAGCAATCATGCCTTGCAATTTTTTCATTAATGATTTTGTATCTAAATCATAATTTCCTAAAAGTTGGAAAGTAGGAGTTTTATTAAATTCTACATGTTGCGCTTCTGAGTGGTATTTTAATAAATCTGCATTTTTCACTTTTTCATTATATTTTTCTCTGTTAAGTAAATTTTGTTCGATAATTTTTTTCAAATGACCTAATACCGCTTTAACTCGCGTCATATCTTCAACGGAAGTATGAATATGTTGACTTAATTCATCAGTCAAATAAACTTTTACTTTTGCTTGGTTAAGTGTGACAAGACAAGAATTTTTCTGCGCATTCGTGCGAGTCAAGCAGAAATCACTCCTTGATAATTTAAGATATCCTTTTGTACCCTTTGGCTTAAATATTTCTTCCAGCATAAGTTGCATGTAATAATCTTCGCCCCAATAATTTGCACACGCGGCTGGGGGGAATAGTAAAACCATTTGCTCTAACGTTAAGTTTTCTCTAATTGCTTTCATGTTATACATAAATAATTTTGAGCCAAGCTCATTCAGCTTAATTTGTTTTTCAAAATAAGTTCGAGTGGGAACGCTGGTGCAAATGGTGGTATGCGCCATGTTTTGATCTAACATGCTAGAATAAAAAGAAACCCAAGGATGTGCTTTGTCTTCAGATTGCACCGAAATATTTTTGACATTATCATCCATCACCATGCAATGGCTTAATTTAAGATGATAAGCAAGCAGCATAGCCGATAAACGTCTGGATATTAAGAGTGGTAATTTATCGTTATAATTACCATGCGTTTTGGATTCTAATTTTGTGACCGAAAGAACAGTTAAATTATTATGATTTGTGTACGGAGAGATTGCTTCTAATTGTTCTTCTGGCACCACTAATATAGTTTGTACATCCTTATCTTCTGAAGATGGAATGAAAGCATTTTCTTTCCTACCTGCAAATATAAATATAACTTTCTTTTTATTAAAATCATCTAAGGTGCAGTGTGTTATCAATGTAGCTTCGAAATTCAGTGAATCATTATTAATTGTTATAGGAATTTCTTTCTGGTTATATCGGTTAAGACAAAAGTAAGTTTTTAATAATTCTAATTTAATTTCTGATTTGTATTGTTGTCGGGGGACAGGCTCACTAGGTCTTTCATAAGGCAATTGTTGTTTTGCTTCCTGCCCTAAATATCTTGAACCAATTCCTGCTGTTGGTATAAATTCATCTGATATTAAATTGGGTATTGTAGTACTATCAATTGTAAAACCTGTATCACTAGAGGATTCTTCTTTTGAATCAAGCCTGGTTGCAAAATCTTCTGATGTTTCTGAATTAAACCAGGATGCAAACTCTTTTTCGAGAGAGGAAGATTTAGTATCTTCCGGCGGAAATAAGCTTTCGAGGAAATTATCATCGACAGAATTGGAATCGCTGCTAGAAGAGCTCGAGCTACTAGATGAACTTGAACTGATTGATGAGTTGGAACTGGAACTATCAGTACCATTAGAACTAAAATGGTATTGCTTTTCAACATTAAAATTCATACCCCACTCGATGGGTGACTTAAAGGGTGAAAAACCATTACTAATATTGCTAGTGTCAAATGAAAATGAATCAAATAATGTTGAGGGACAATCAATTTCAAGTGAACGATTAAAATCGTCAAAAGCATTATCGACTAACAAAGAAGTTGATTGTTTTGAAAATTTATTTTCGAAGGGAATAGGACTTGGATTTTTTGAAATTAAATAAGGAAGTGGACTTGAAGGCTCATCAACAAGATTTATAAGATCATCGGGGTTAAAAATTTCGTGATATTTTTTTTCTTTGTCGACAAGTTTTTTTGCGGGATATCTCAGAATATCTATTAGGGGAGATCGTCGTACTTTAGAGGCGTAAAGGGATTCCCATGTCCAAGGATCTTCTCTCCTAAATATATAATTTTGTTTAATCATACGGCCAGTATCTTCCTCTATCCCAGGACCAGAAGCAACTGGCGCATCTTCGCCATTGTCACAATATACAAATTTTAAAAATTCAGGTGTTTTGCTCAATCGAGTATAAGTTGTAAAGTGACGCTGATACCTTATTGTATCTTCCGGACGAGTATCTTCAATGGTTCCTGATGCTAATCCGTTTAAATTTTTGGACATTAATGGGATTAGATTTTCATCAATAGGCTCAAAAGTATCTTCATATACATATGTGCCCCACGGTGGTATTCCATAAACATCGACCGGTTTTTGTGTATATAAAAAAGTATTTCCACTCTCATCCGTAAGTCGAAAAGTATTTAAGGGTTGAGACGGAATCTCTGGAAACATTATTTTTTGTTTCTTTTTCTCTTTCTCTTTGGGTTTATCATTGTTGTCCGAATTTGGTAAAGAATTGCGCTGCATATATTATGCTCTCTCGTTTATGTATGATAAATAGAGCAATAATATCTATTAAATTGATCAAAAACAATTAATTTGTTCAAATTATTATTTATTTTGTCAATTTTTGATGTTTTTTTTGCACAATAATGGTCCATTACATAGGTAGAGCCTTTTTGTCGCCAGAAGGTAATATTTTACTGATGAATTCCGGCAGCTTAAATTGCATAAAACTATGAAAAGATACCGGCGTTTGTTTAGCGGGTGCTTTTAAGGATTCGATGATTTCATCTCCTTTCATTTCAATAAAAATTTGAGCGAGTTCACCCGAAAAAACAAATTTTGGGTTTTCTAAGAATATAAGAGTTTCTAGGAAAAGTTTTTTCATGTAATGATCTTCATGATTTTGAAGTAATTTTTTTAATTCTGTCTCAATGAAAAAAGCTGGGGTTTTATAACAATTACCTAACCGTGAAATATAATTTTTCCACCATTCATTAAATTTATCCAATATATGTAATATCACAACATCATCGTCGTTATGATCTAATTCATATCTCATAAAACGTGTCGCATCGGCACTCGCATCCGTTTTAAATTTCGCCCATACTAGCATGTTATCTTCTTTGATATTCATAGGTAATGAAAAAAAGATATTTTGCAGAATAAATAATTTATGCATTAAATTATGATAAAAAATATTTTCGCTTGAAATAAATTTTTCTCGTTTTTCTCTATGCGTATGCATCAGTGATATTTTATCTTCTATAGTTTTTTCTTCATTCTCAGCTCTAGATAATTGCCCTTCGTATAGAATGTAATGAAAAGTCCCTTTTTTTCCTTGTCTTCCTGTTCTACCAAAAGCTTGTTTTTCTACACGTAAATTAATCGCCGGGAATGTCATAATGACATGTAATCCACCTCCTGCTTCTGCTTCCCTGGTCGTAATAATATCTGAACCGCGTCCCGCACAGTTTGTGGCGATTGTGGCAACGCCGGGACTTCCCGCAAGGCTTAAAATAATTTCGGCAGAAAGTGCTTGAACACCATTATAAAGCTGGAGTGATTTATTATTATTTTTAAGTAAAAATTGATTAAAAATTTTAGATTTTTCAATATCCTCACATAAAATTAGCGTAGGTCTTTTGGCCGCATTCATTTGTTGAATTTGTTTATTAACCGCAATGAGTTGTGCTTCTTCATCTTTTTCGATGATATGAGGTATTTGATTTTTTAAACTAGGTTTATATGAGGGAGAATCATAAGTATTAATTTTGTAAAGTTGTTGCAATTCATTCCTAGAAGATTCAGAGCCAAGCGTACCTGTCACGCCCGTCAAAATTTTATATTTATTAAAATATTCAATATGACTAATCGACCCAGTCGTTAATGATTCATTTTTTATAGGTAAATGATGTTTTGCTTCTAAAATTTGATGTAAGCCACCTTGCCAACGAGTCATTTCACTTGCAATTTGTCCCGTATGTAGTTTATCCACAATCTTAATACATGGGCCTGTTGAAGATTTGTTAGATTTTGTTTCATTATTATCAATAATATATTCTTTATTTTCAGAAAAAATTTGTGCGGTAAGTGCGCTTTTAAGCCACGTTTTGGCGAGCAGAGCATTAATCTCTATTCCTTGTGATTTTAATTCTGCTTGTAAATTTTCTTGGTTTTGATCTATTTTTTCAGTTTTTGAAACCCAATTCCAAATCATGCCATATACTTCTTTGGGGAATTCTTCGTCATTGTTTTTGGAGAGAATTGCTTGATTACGTTGCATATCGATAAACATGCTATCTACTTCGTCGACCACAGCGACATCGTAGGGACGTTTTCTTCTACCATCCCATTCACCTTGTGTTTCGCCGCGTAAATATGCAAATTCAAAATCAGAAATCGTACCGTACACAATATTATTATCAAAAAATTGGCTATTTTCTTGATTAATACTGTGCGAAACAGAAATTCCAAGTGATTCAAAAAAAGATTTAAATTTTTTGGCATCACGTATCGCCAACGTATCTGAAGTAGTGATGATATCAACGACATGTTGTTTTAAAACATAAAAAGCAGCGAGCATTGCAATAAGCGTTGATTTTCCTTCTCCCGTTTTGATTTGCGCGATGCGCCTTGGTTGATTGACCAATGCTAGTAAATTTAACATTTGAATATTATATGGATTAATATGTAGTGTTTCTTTTATTTGTAAACGAATAATAGCGATGAGCATTAATTCGGCATCTTCGTTTTTTTTGTCATGATCTAATGTTAGAAGAACACTTTTTAATTCTCGTTGAATTCCTAATCTACCTTCTATTAATAGCTTTTCTCCTAGTGATTTAATTCGAAAATATTTGCTTTCAATCTCTTTTAATTCAGTAGCAAGAACAGGGTATTCAACCTCATTCGATTTGGTTTGAAAATCATGTATTACTTCTTCGATAGGTCTTTCAGGGAATTTTAATTGGAATTCTTTCATGATGACGTCATGAATTTCATCTTTTATAGATGCGAAATCATCTTTATATTTGTCTATCAGTGCAAAAAGATTGTGGATCGAATCTTTTGATAATTGTAATGAATAATTAAATAGTACCAAAATATTTTCTTGCGATAATTTAAGTGTAATAATTTTTTTAATTAAAATGATAAAATTTTCTTTCCCGATAATAACTTCTATTTCCTGTGCCAAATCAAAAATTTGATTTATTAATATGTTGCCTATGTCAATCAGATAATGTAGTAACTGCATGTTGCAATTAATAAATTGAATATCAATTTCATTTTCTGATTCAATATACTCGTGGAAATAGGTTAAATAATTGAAAAATTTATCATTTGGACAATTTGCTGGTGTTGGGATATTGGCAAATGCAAATCGTAATAAATTTTTTAATAATTCATTTTTTTTATTTATCTGATTTATTAAAATAATATCAGCTATTCTAGTAATATTTGTCCATAATGATTGCGCATCGATGATGCTCTGCAAGAATGCAAGGGAATGATCTAATAGTTTATTTGAAATTAATGCTCTAATAATATCTCGTAAATTTTCAAATTTCTCATCGTCATAAATGAGATGAATGAGTAAAACTTTATTAAAAGTCATTTCGAACGTTTTTTGTTTCCATATGTCGAGGTATTTTTTACTATTATTAAATGAATGATTAAATAAAATTATATTTTGTTCTAGAAGCGAAAATATTTCATGATCTTTTAATGTATATTGATAATGCTGATGTTCCTTATATAATTTATTAACTTGTTCAGGATTTAAATATAATACATCAGAATTTTTCCTTTCAAGTATTTCGTTTATTTTTTTAATAGATTTTGGAATAAATAATTGAAGTATCACTTCTTTTGAAAATTCATCTATTGCACGAGTTAAATTAATTTTAGTGGTATATATTATTTGAAATTCAATCAAGGATTTTTTGAATTCAAGATCTCGATTAGAAGACTTATTGATTTCAAGAAGTTTCGTCACAAAAATAATACCCTCCAAAATACCTGCAGGGGGTTTTGATTTTATTGTTTTTTTAGCTTTTTCAAAAAGCTTTTGAATTGCTAATAATTCGTATGAGACAGATTGTGTGCTGTGAAGATGAGAATCTTTATGCTCAATCGACTTTAAACCGTAATGGGTATATTTGGCGATTTTATGATGATATTTAACTAACTTATTAAGAAGCTCACCAAGCCGAGAGATAGCGGTATAATAGTGATAATAATTATCAATATTTGGGTTGCTTTTTAATTCACTTTCAAAAAAAATTTTAGCTTTAGTAAATTGCCGTTCAGAAATATATTGAAGGCCTGAGTTAAAATCCCTTTTAGTCATCATGATGATGTTTCTCCGAATGTGTAATGTTTTTTTTCGTTAATTCATGCAATTTAAATTGCGATGATTGTATCAGAATGACATATTATATTAAAAAATAAAATAATTGAATAATTTTGAATAAAGGTATTGCTAAAATTAAAAATCATAATACAATTGGACACCTTAATATAAATGGTACATATATGGATATTCAATTATTTAAAAATAAAACTACAAAAGCAATTTTAGAATGCGGCTTACTTGATTCAAGAATGTCATTATCTTCAGAAATTTTTCTGAGAGAATTTGAAGAGATTTTTTCAAATAAAGAAATTTCTGATCATTTAAAGATGACTCAAATGACAGTGTTATTCGAAGGTTTTTATAATTCACTTTCTGATACTAATTTATTAAAACCTAAATTTTTAAATATTAGATTAGAAAGATGGAAACATCATTTTGGAACGCCTTTTATTGAATTTTTGATTACTTTTCAGAAGGAATTAGAACAAACTAAGAAAATTTTTATTGAAGAATCTTCATTTTCAACCAAGCCCTGGCACATTCTTGACTCAAAAAATCTTAATACCAATAAAGAAAATTTTATTTGTATGGATGAAAAATCTATTTCAAAAATCCCGGTGCCAGAAAAGAATGAAAAAAAAGGCGAATTCCTTAAAACTTATAATCACATGGGAGGGTTTACTACGACACCATCTGATCCTGTGTCTCGAAAATTTATAAAATTTATTGAAAAAAATAAAGAAAGTGTTGTGCTTGAAATTGGGGCTGCTTTTGGTGCTGCAACCTTGAAAGCATTATCCAAAAATGCAATAGTTTATTGTAATGATATTGATCCTCAAAATCTGGCAGTAGTGAAAAATCGTTATTTAAATCATTTAAACAATGAATCTAAAAAAGATGCAGAGAAAAGTTTAATTTTATTACCAGCGGCCTTTCCTGATGAATTAAAATTACCCAATAACTTTTTTGATGCTATCCTAATATGTCGAGTTTTACATTTCTTTCGAGGTGAAAAAATTGACGAATCTTTATCTCAATTATTTAAGTATTTAAAACCGGGCGGAAAACTCTTCGTTGTATGTGAAACACCATATTTAAAAAATTGGATTAAATTTATTCCTGAATATCAAAAGAGAGAATTAGAAGGGCAGGAATGGCCAGGTGAGATAAGTGATCCAGAAAATTTTGAAAATAGCGGATTTGTAGCATCATTACCTAAATTCGTACACTGGATTTCTAGAGATGTTCTTGCTAAATGTTTAAAAAAGGCCGATTTCGAAATAGAACATTTATCCTACATCGATAGGCAGGGTCAATTTCCAGAACAATTATTATTAGATGGCCGTGAAAGTATTGGAGCTGTTGCAGTTAAAAAAATTTAGCCATGTGAGATTGATAAGGAGTAAGGTAATGCAAATGATTCGAAGAATATCTGAAATATTTAAGGAATTCATCTCAAATAAAATAATTGAACCTTCTTATGAGATTTTGGATATTTACGAATGTAAAAAAACGCACTTTATCAAAGCTCAAATTAAATTATCAGGTAGACACATTATCGAAAAAAATATTAGTGAAATTGTTACCGATCTTACTTTTTTGGAAGAATTTGATAAAAAAACTATTAGGACATTAACATATTTGGCTACGGTCGAAAAAATGAAACCTGATTATTCTATAGTGGTGCAAAAATTAGGAGATGAAGTTGACAATTTTATTTTAGAAATTCGCTCAAAAAAAACAACACAAATAACAAAAAAAACAGCTTATGAAGTATCAAAAAACAAGCTGTTGCTTCAGCAATTTAGTCCTGTTGATGCAAACAGGATTGGATATTTAGCCGGTGTTCAAGAAACAGTAAAAGAATATAAAATGAAAGCTCCTCAAAAAAATAGAGAAAATAAATAATGTTAAGCAATGCAGTATTTGATTCTCTATCAAGAAAAAATCAATATAAATATCCTTATATTTTTCTGGGGTTATATCTTACTTTTATGTTGGCAACGGTTTGTTTGGCCAATAAATTAACTATAATACATCATTGGATTTTACCAGGTGGAATTTTTGTTTTTCCATTTACTTTTTGTATTTGTGATATTGTAGGGGAAGTATACGGTTATGCATACCCAAGGATATTTATTTGGATAGGTGTTTTAGCTGAATTATTTTTTTCATTAATTGTAATTAGTGTTTCTCATACTTCGGCACCTATATACTTTACTAACGCAGATGCTTATAAAGTAGTTTTTGATCCAACTTTTAGATATGTTTTATCAGGGTTAGCTGGATTAATTGTGGGGGAATTTATAAATATTTATTTACTGGCTAAATTTAAGATAGCATTAAGGGGCAGATTTTATATTGTCAGAAGTTTATTTTCAACTTCTCTTGGTCAAGTATTGCTAACCATTATAGTGGATTTATTAAATTATACAGGTAAAATGCCAACATTAGATTTAATTTCAATGATGATTTCAGGTTTTTCTTGGAAAATTGTTTTTGCTTTAATGTTGGTTTTTCCTTCCTGGTTTTTAGTGCGATATCTTAAAAAATCAGAAAATATTGATCATTTTGATATTTTCACTAACTTTAATCCTTTTATTTTTAACCTGAATAATAATATTTAAAATTGTAATCTAGCTTCAACCAAGGTAGCTACTATTTTATCATGTAAAAAATTTAATTTTATCAAATTAGCATCTCCATTTTTTTTATCTTGTTTAAGATAATATTTAGAATGATCAACGAATAATCGGTTGAAAATGACTAAGTCTAATTTTTTGATGTATATAAGCACGAAATCTCTATCTTTGGCAGTTTTAGAAGGATCAAAAATTAAAATGGACTGTTCTTGAAAAAGTGGTTCCATATGTGAATCACTTAATTTTAATGCGAAGGCGTTTTCATCAATTAAATGATTTAAAATAACTTCATCGAATTTCAATAAATTATTTTTGGCCCTTTTCCATTCTTTTGCATGGTCCCAAGGAATTATTGGCACTGTCGATATTTTCAAGCTGGATTTAATTTTTTCTGAGAAAATTGGCGAGAGGGAAATCGCTCCAGTTAATTGCGAAATAGAGATCGAAAAAAAATCAGCAAGCGCAGTTAATGCTTGCCGTCTAGGTCTTTTCGTTTTTCCTTCAACGATATGATGTAGGGTTGGTTGAGGAATATTGGTTTCTCTAGCGAGATCGCTTAATGATAAATCGCCATGTAACTTTAATAGCCTTTGAAGGTTCTCACTGATTGTTTGTTTCATTTGCTTCCCAAAGAAAAAAATGAATAAAATATTCAAAAAAACATTGACATTAAGCATGTTTAAGCTTTAAATGAATAAAAATGAATAAAGTCAGCTATTTTTTAAAATTCTCAATTATTAATATTAACATGGAGTTTTTAGAATGTCAGGACCATCTTCGATACAACAAGAAATTCAAGTTAATTAAGGAGCAAATAATGTTTTATGGAATATCAAATCCTACTTATAATTTAAACTATAAGCCTCCGCAGTTTATCCCAGCCAAACACGAACGTCTTCTTTTAAAAGTATTTTTGTTAAATCAATTACATCAAATTTTATGTGAGATATTTAGTAGGCAGTTAAAAACTGATAATAGCTATTTTTCAAAGGAGATTTACGAAATGGATACTAAAATAATTCAGTTACTTATTCAAAGTATTACTAATACGGAAGAATATACCTTAGAGGG
>Ga0207104_1007_pt1 | contig 54961 bp, 73 predicted proteins | sample Alteio_BWMinHeat_79_FD_153538 | JGI IMG/M metagenome (GOLD analysis project Ga0207104, IMG submission 153538) | Enriched cells from forest soil in Barre Woods Harvard Forest LTER site, Petersham, Massachusetts, United States -... | ecosystem: Environmental > Terrestrial > Soil > Temperate forest >...
GGTCTCAAGACATTCGCTCGACTGTATGCCGCTGAACGAATGCGACCAGCCTGGCTGCTGAGAGCTCCACTCCCCCACCAGCGAACCTCCAGGAGCCCATCTTATCTACCCGAGGGCGCAACACATGGACTCCCGGTCCCCCGTGCCCCCTGGTTTCCTGCGCCCACATGAATCGCATCGTACAGGTATCAGGCACCGTCGAGGAGCGCGAGGAGTGGCTGGGGTGAGTGGAGGAGCAGAGAAATGATCAAGCTAGAGGGATGCGTCCAGACGTAGGGCCCAGCTTCCCGCTCAGGGGATCGAGCGAATGGTCAACACGTGCTCTTGATCATTCACTTCATGCACGTTCGCCTCAACACGATCTCCTTGACCAATGAATTCAGTCATCCGGGTGTCTTGGTCGATATGCAACCGAACTTCCTTCCCGTCAAACTGCTGGACCAAAACGGTATTGCGTTCAAAGCGCAATACTTCGCCCTTAATGGTCTCGATGCCGTGCCGGGGTTCTTTATTGCACTTCACGAGATTAGGGTGGCCGTTTTTTCGATCAGCGCAGGGATCGAGTTTCATACTCTCTGCTGCCTGCGTGGCATTCGACAGACTCAGGCACAGCACGACACTACACGAAATGATACCGATGATTGTGGGAATAGAAACCATGGGGGGCCCCCTCGGTTAGATGTAACGCCCGATACATCTAACGGTACGCTCTCTGGAGTCCTGCAATCTGAGCTATTGTGCCCAGATTTTGAAACTTTCTTGGTTTTTCGGCGAAGATTTCTTAGGCAGGAGCGAGATGTCAGTGCGCGTTGAAATGATGAAGAGGAGGACGGACGATGGCGAAGATCATCTGCGTGAAAGGGAATGCGTCTGTGTTTGAGCCCCCATCTCAGCACCTCGACAAGGAGAAGTGAAGATTACGTCGGATCAGCCGAAGAACCACAGAAGAATCATCGCAAACGTCGCGGCGATCGGAGCCAGTAAGATAAGCGAGTCTCGCATTAATGTATCACTATCGTATGGACGACGACGCCAGAGGTTCATGATGGGCACCTTTGATTAGCGGTAGAGACACCCTCTGGTTTCTTTGATTTTATAACGCACGGGTTCAACAGAAAACTGTTCACTATTGATCACTTCTGGTGTGGCGAAACTACTGAGGGGGGGCTGACCGATGGCAAAAATCATCCGGCGTGAATGGACCAGCAGAGAAGGGTTACTATGGACATGATCGACAAACGAGGGACGACAGCATGACGAAGCGTCGTCAGTTTATCCAGCAGCTCATTGGCATTAAACTCGATACGATCTCGATCCTTAGACGTGAGCGTGTGCCTGCGCTCCAACAGAGCATAAATAGCGTCGCAGGCGTGGATGAAATCCGTAACTTCTTTTTCAATAAGAGGCATGGGGGCTTTCCTCGCCCGCTGACAGCTTAAGGGTTTACTGAGCCTGGCGAATCGATAGCGCGTGGCTCTGCGCGTTCACCTTCGCCTCAATATGGTCTCCGGTGTGAATGTTTCCTGTCACCTGGGTGGTGTCATCGGCATGTACACTCACTTGATCACCGTCATATTGCTGGACGAAATAGGAATTGGGTTCTACGCGCAACACTTCGCCCTTGATGGTGTGGCTGCCATTCAGGTACAGACCCAAACCCAGCACGCACCCATACAACATGACCCCGACCACTTTGGGAACCGAGACCATGGATGCCTCCTTGGTGAGAGGTACACGTCTAGATGGAATCATGCGCTCCTCGGCGTCCTGCTCGCTGAGCAATTGTGACCAGATCGCGAAATATTCAGCGTGGTGTAGGAACTGGCTGTGCTTCCGGCGCTGACGCAGAGCGATTCGACAAACCTGATAGTGAGCTATCTTGGAAAGCCCACTACCATCAGCACCGCACCCCCACCGTATTCAGCTGAGGCTTTCTATAGTAGGCGCGAGGCCTAGGATGCCGTAGCATGAAGATGCCTGAGAAGACGCGCTGGAAAACTGTGATGCGCGATGGAGACGTTGTGAACCAACAGTACTAGCATCGCGAACGCTGAAGCAGAAGGCTCGACTCCGAAAGGGGTCGGGCCGTTATTTTGAGAACGGCGACGGCGCCCAACGTTCACTCGGCTGATCACAATTGCTCAGATTGCAAGACTCCGGAGCGCTTATAGTTAGCGGTATGCGTATTTTATATCTAACCGAGAAGGCTCTTATGGTATCTGTTTCCAAAATCGTCGCTGGAATGGCATGTGCGTGCTTGCTTTGCCTGGGTCTGTCCACTGCCACGCAGGCAGACAATGCGGCTACTGCTGCAGACACACTGAAAGCTGACCAATCTGATCGGAGGCAAGGCGGTCAGGAGGCTGGTAAAAAGCAAATGCCCGAAACAGAGAGCGGCAAGTCAACAGACAGCAAGACGATCACGGGTGAAGTGTTGCGTGTTGAAGGCAATGACTGTTTCATCAAGGTGCAGGACGGCAAAGAGGTACGGTTGCAAATCGACACCACCACCCTGAAGGCGAGAAACATTGAGCCTGGTGAGCCTATTGAAGCAAAGGTGGACGATCAGAATCGCGTGCTAGCGATTCTCTCGAACCCTGCGGTCACGGATCGCCGAAACGATAAAGAGTAGGTGCGGTACTGATTCAAGTGGTTCGCGGTCCGGCGCTCCTTGCGACCGTGTACCACCATCCGACCAGTTGCAACTTGCATGACCAAGGTCGGAAGTGTGCAAAAGAAAACAGTACGAGAGGCTGGGGCTGGTTCATCATACTGCACCGATGACGAATCTGGAGAGCCCAGGGATATGGAATCGACATTTCGTCCAGAAGTCCAAGCGTTTACCCAGAACTGCCAAAAACTCGCTGGATTGACCCACCAAAATGAACTGACCCAGGAGGAGCGCGAGGCCATCGTCAACTTTGCCGGCGGACTGGTAATGGAACTCGCTCCATCTCCTCCACTGCTGGACCCGGGCGCTCCAGCGGCCACTCCGTTGTCTAATGTGCCTCTAATCGATGACCACTACCAGCGCACCTCCACGAGGCCGTCTTGACTGCCTGAGGGCGTTACAAAGGGATTTCCGGTCCTCGTGTCCCGCCTGTCTTCCCGGCGCCCACACAATTTCAAAATTGAGCAAAAGAGACCAGACCCTGAAACTGGGCTAGCTTATTATCAGCGAGTCATCCTCATTGGGCTCGGGTTTGGTATTGAGATTGAGTAGGTGAGGGTGATCAAAGAAACCGTGATGGAACCACCGCCTAATCCACGTTGGCCACGTGGGACATGCTTCGCCTGGGGACCATCATGGAATCGCCCGAAGGCTCGATGCTGGTACGCGTCGGGCCTTTATGTTGTCAGCACAGTACGTTTGCCTGGTCGAGCAGAACGGCATGTCATGTAATGCAGGTTTTTCCCCGCATCAAATGCAGGGATTCACTGGATAGTATGTTTTCCCCCATCTCCGATAATTTGCTCAATACAACGTGATCGGAAACTAGAGGAGGACGTGATGGCAACTGCGCAAGCGGCAAAAGTAAGCGTGAAGTGTGAGCATCTCACCCTGAAATTGGAGCCTAGTGGCTCCGGCGGTTTCACGGGCAACTTTTACTGCACGGACTGCGGTGACTCGATTGTCCCTTCGAAACCCATCATCTCGTTACGCCCGCGAGCATCAGTACAGCGTGTCCATGAAGCGGAGCGCACTCGATAAGCGATCGACGATGGCCCTGGTGCGCTGATATTACCCGCGCACCATCTACGGCAACGAGACTTCTAGCGGCACGGGCACCCCATCCTCATCGAGCAGCTGAATCTCCTGTGCGCCGTGGCGCGTGCGCAGCTGTTCGATAAAACTCCGCGCCTCGGCTTCAATCGCAAAGCGCGCGGAGCATTCACGGCCCGCGGCCTTCCAGAGGATCAGCATGGCACCGATTTTACCCTAGTGCATTAACACTATAATATACGTAGAGACCCTAGCAGCTGACCTGCCATGTGCCGCCTTGCCGGGTTAAGGTAGCGCGTCAGATTGAATCTGAGAGTAGAGGGTCATAACAGGGCAGGAAATCGTGCGCCTAGAGCGGCTAGGTAGTATTGAATAACCTGACTTTGTTGCTGAGTGAGATTTACTACCACGCTATCGAGTTTCAGGAGCGTTTCGCATGCATCCGCAAATGCCATTATCTCTCTACTGTAAGGAGTCACAGAGCCACCGCCTCTCTGCAACAATGTCGGCGGTTCGGCCTTCCAAGAGGCCGTCGGCATGAAGCGTTCAATGTAGGGTTCGAGGCTATGCCTTTTTGCCCTTTATAGCAATGACAGGCCAAACTGGCCCACTACCCGCACACATTAAAGAGTTGCTACCCAGGGGGGAAATCGACGACACTGAAAAGATATATGTAACTCTTTGCAGAAAAGGAAGACGGATGCCGAAACCCATGTGTCCCAAATGTACCAGTGCGCATGTGAAATCGATCGAGAGTTGGGCGATTTCCTCCTCCGGCCCGAAAGTGACAGAACCGCCCATGTCCATGTGGGCCTGTACGGATCCAACCTGTCTGCATAAGTGGCCGAGATGACGAACGCTGAGGCGAGTGACCTCCAGGCACAGTGGAACCAGCAAGGCGATCCGCCCCCTCCGTGTATACACCAAGGCAAGGAATTGGCCCACAGTGACGAGGGCCCTGTGACCTTCTCCTATTACTGCCTGGCGTGTGGGGAATCGATTCTCCCGTTGCACGACATCTAGCATCCTCTATCCTGAGCCGCTACCACCACACCTCCACACGAGGCCATACGATCCGGCATTCCCCCACGCCCCACCTTGTTGTTTGCCCGTCACCCTTCTAAAATGAGCCTCCCAAGGGAGGGCTTATGGCCGAAGAAAACGATTTGCGCGCGAGGCTGGACTGTTGCAATCACAAGATGGCGATTGAGCCACCTCCAACAGTCTCTCCCTCCCGACGAATGGCGTGCGGCAGCCTTCGCCCTGGGAACAGGGATGAGGCTCAGTGAACAATATGGGTTGAAGTGGTCGGCGATCGACTGGGAGATCAAGTCAGCGACAATTCCCTTGAGTAAGTCCGGCAAGGTGCGCCGCGTGCCGCTCTCCGATGAAGTGTTGACGATTCTCCGGGCTCAGTTCTCAGAGTCGCCCTATGTGTTCCCTCGTCCCAGTGATCCCATCAGGCAGGCAGATACCAAAGAAATCTCGAAACGGTTTGGAGAACGACTCACGAAGGCCGGGATCGCGGGTGGTAGTTGGCACGTATGCGTCATTCCTTTGCATCGCGACTCCTCCAGGCAGGAACGGATATCGTCACCGTGAGCAAGCTGCTGGGCCATAGCACCATCACCACGACCATGCGCTACGCCCATCATGCCAAGGGCGCCTTGGCGAGTGCCGTGAACGTGGTGAGCATTTCTCAGTTCGGAACTACAACCACAGCTACAACCAAGCTCATGGGAGGGGCGAACGGAGAAACCGTCGAAGCTCGTAACTGTTTGATAAATGGTGCCGGAGGCCGGGATTGAACCGGCATGGTCCTTTTGGAACCGAGGGATTTTAAGTCCCTTGCGTCTGCCAATTTCGCCACTCCGGCAGCGGGGGCCGCAGTGGCGGGACTCTAGCATTGGGGTCTAGGTCGGTCAAGGTAGACAATGAGTGGGTTCGTCGTTTGGTCGGTACACTCTTCGTTCAAGGATCCTCACTGCCTTTGCCCACTCGCATGTGGGGACCAGCCCACTTCTCGAATCCGCACAAAGGGGGCACATCCCCTACAGAACTCCCGGCAGGATGATGCCCCACCTCAGGCCCCCGCATTCGTCTCGCTGGGGAACTCCACAATTTCGTGACGGACCGTTATCAATAATGCAGCCCGGTCAGGCGCTTGTACCTCGAATCTGGTCGCTGAGCGAGCCCCTCAACTACACGGCTTCGATGAGCGGCTTTTGCTCGTTCTTATGGTTGGCCGCTTTACGGCGATCCATCACTTCTTTCACACCGGATTGAACCGTCCGACTCCAACGATTCGCTTGCAATTGCGCTTTTTTTGCATAGCGCCCGACTTCACGCCGGGTTTCTGCACCAGTTTGCGGCGCGAAGAGTAAGCCAATACCCGCTCCGATCACCGCCCCGCCTGCCACCAACGCTGCAACCTTCGCTACCTGATGTCCCTGGTCTGACATGATAAACCTCCTTGGTACAGTTGGATGAGGAATGTGACTATCGACATCCTGCACGCACATGTCTTACCTCTCTATCAGCAGTAAGCGTGCCAGAGGAGAAACAACGAAAATCGCCCATGATTCGTCATTGCACTGTTCCTACGATTAAGTGCGACTAATTTTCAGTTGTGTTTTCCTCACAGGTCACGACACAGGCGTGACAGAAATCCAACATACGAAAGTGGTAGGCCGCTCAAACTGGCTCTGGTCAATGATCCGAATCGACTGTTCGTTGGACGCTCGCGTGCTTGCAATGGTTGAGACCCTCCCCTATGATTCTTCGATGCTCGCCCACATGAGGAACTCATGACTTCGTTGAACGCAATCCCGTTCCCCAACATCAGTCCTGTGTTCCTTGAACTGGGACCCTTACAATTTCGCTGGTATGGTCTGATGTATTTGATCGGACTGGGGGGCGCCTACTTCCTGATCTTGCGTCGAGTGCAGTCCAAGGGCCTCTCCATGACCAAGGACCAGGTCTACAATATGATCGTCTGGGCAGCCTTCGGGGTCTTTATCGGAGGACGGCTCGGCTACACACTCTTCTATAATTTTTCCTACTATATGCAGCATCCGGCCAGCATTCTGGCTGTTTGGGAAGGAGGCATGTCCTTCCACGGTGGTCTGCTCGGCGTCATCGTCGCGTTATTTTGGTTTAGCCAACGGTATAGTATTCCTGCCTACCAGGTCGCAGACTTGGCAGCCGCTGCCACACCGATCGGGTTAGGATTCGGACGGATCGGTAATTTCATCAATGGGGAATTGTATGGGCGAGCGACCGATGTCGACTGGTGTATGGTATTTCCGAGCGGAGGACCCGCCTGCCGCCATCCTTCGCAACTCTATGAGGCAGGGCTTGAGGGTGTATTCTTATTTATCCTGTTATGGGCCATTGGGAAAACCACACCACCACCCGGTACAGTCTTCTGGAGTTTTATCGCCGGCTATGGCCTATGCCGGATGTTGATCGAGTTTGTTCGCGAACCGGATGCTCACATTGGTTTTATCTTTGCCTCCTTCTCCATGGGCCAACTCCTTTCCTTCCCCATGATCGTCGTAGGGATCAGTATGCTCGCCTTCGGCTACCAACGAAGAACCTTGATTCAGGCGAAGTCTCAGTAAGGCATCTCGTCGTCATCCAGTCCCACATGGTGTCCAAGTTCATGGACCACCGTGTCACGAACCTCCTGAATGACTTCGGCCTTCGTCCGGCAGAGACGCAGGATGGGACCTCGATAGATAGAGATACGGGCCGGCAGCCCGCCGGCAGGTTGGAAGAACGATGTCTGATTGATCGGGACGCCTTGATAGAGCCCCAACAGATCGTCTTCTGATTCCAATTCAAGATCCTGCAGGACATCGGCCGATGGTTCCTCTTCAACCACAATAGAAACCTCATTCGCCAGTGCGGCAAAACGTGGGGGCAGTTCGCCAAGCGCCTCCTGTATCCACCTATCGAATTCTTCCGGCGAGACTGTCATTGGACGTTCATCTGGTTTATCTGGTTTGTTTTGTTTCTCTGGTTAGTTTCGTTCAACCAAACAAACGAGACAAACCAAACAAACCAGATAACGGCTTGCTAGACAGTGATGGCGATACCTGGCCTCAAAAAGATAAACTGAAACGAAACAGCCGGCGATCCTAATGCACTCCCGACAGCTCGCGAATAACTATCCGCTTGGGATCGGTAGCGATCGGCCCTAGTCTCTACATCCTCGGCCGCCACATCATCCGTCTTATAGTCGGCAATCCAGATCCGGTCGTCAAGCCGGTATATCAGGTCGATCACCCCCTCCATCACCTGGTCCCTACCCAGGGGGATGACGAACGGAACTTCCCGCCCGAGCACCGTTGCCCGTTGCAGTTGTTTGTACGGCTCGGAGGATAGGAACCGTTCAAAGATCGCCATGAGATCCTCTGTGACGTCACCCACCAATTGGGGGGAATCCTGAGTCATATAGCGGTGACAGGCCTGTTCAATGACGGTACTGATATCAGAGCGCGGCCTACTAAAGTCCCACCGTTCGAGCACCGCATGGGCACAGACTCCCACCAGTCGAGCCAGATTAGCGTCATGCCCTGCCACGGTGCGCTGGGAGATCGCCTCGGTCCTGCTTCCGGCCAGGCTCGTAGGAGTCACTCGCCGAGGCGTCGTTCGACGCTGTTCCCACTCGACCTGCCGCGCCTGGCGGCGCATGAGAATGGGGCCAAGGGCGGCAGTAGTAATGACCTTCGACAGAGGCTCCGTGCGGTGCCGTCTCGCGGCTACCGTGGCCGGCGTAATGACGCGCGTAAGCCGGCTGGTTCCGATGCAGATCTGGGCAGTCGCCGATGGCTCCTGCTCGTCTGCCATCACTTCTCCGAGCAGAGAGAGAACGGTATCATGGCCCGGTTTGGTGGTCACCCCGCCGGATAGGACCAACAGATCGCGTGCCCGAGTCATCCCGACATAGAGGAGTCGGCGCTGCTCCGCCTCTTCCCGCGCAACCATCTTCTTGTCCACGAACACCGCTCCGAGATTGGAGCGACCACCCATCTGCAGGCTATAACAGCGGCTCGACCAATCATGATGGATGGACGGACTCTTCCGCGGATTCTTTGACCCCTGATGCAGACCTGGAAGAATGACCACGGGAAACTCCAATCCTTTGGCCTTATGGATGGTCAACACACGAATGGCATCCAATGATTCCTCAGCCAGTGCGCTTTCTGACTCATCCGGCTGTTCCGACACTCTGGTCATCATCAGGTCGACGAACCCTGTCAAGGTAAGGTGGGGCCGGTCGGCAAGCGCTTCAGCCATATCCCGGATCTTCCGAAGATTCGCAACGGCTTGCTCGCCATGCATCGATGCCGCTGCCAACTCGAGTATGGGTACTCGTTCGAAGATCAGATCGATGGCGTCCGACACAGGTCGTAATGGAGCGAGTTGGTGCAATTCGGCCAATCGTTCATAGAGCCTTCTTACCATCCCTGCCTGTGGATGGTTCCATCTGGACAACCGTTCCTGTTGTTGATAGTTCAACCTATCTGTCTGCTGGAGGTCCAGTAAGTCCCCGTCCGCCATGCTGCCGAGGGGTGAGCGCAAAACTCCCACGAGCGCAATCGTATCGTGAGGGTTGTCGATAACTCGGAGGAGGTTGACCAGATCAATAATTTCCTGCCGCCGATAAAAATGCTTCTCTCCGTCAGTGATATAGGCGATGTCATAGCGGCGAAGGGCATCGAGATAGACTTGTGCCTGAGTCAACTTTCTGAAAATCAGGGCAATGTGGCCTGGTAGGAGTGGACCTTGGCGTCGATCGCGATCAGTGACCGTCGTGCCGGCGAGAAGCTCCTCCTTCAGCCAGCGAGCCAAGGCTTCCGCCTCCGCCCGGGTCGCAGCCTGGACATCGAACTCCTCGTCGTCTTCTCCCGGCGTGACGAGGCGAAGCTGTGCACCCGACACTGAGACTTCCGGCTTGCGCTGGGGCCTGGCTGCCAGCCGTTCATTGGCCGGCTGAACATGGTCTGCCGCTTGGAATAACCGGTCAAAGACATTGTTGACGACATCGAGCACGGTCCCATCGCTGCGAAAGTTCGTCACCAGAGAATAGATGCCTCCCCCACCCGCTCGAATCTTTGCGACCACTCGTTCGAAGGCTTCGATATCGGCTCGGCGGAAGGTATAGATCGATTGCTTGGGATCTCCCACGATAAACAATTTCCCTGGCTCCAAGTCCACGTCCTGCCAGGCGATCTGATGGCTACCCATCCGTTCAGCGAGGTAGAGAATGATCTCATACTGCACCGGATCGGTGTCCTGAAACTCATCGACCAAGATGGCCCGATAGGCCTGTTTGATCCGCGCGCGGACGGCGGGATGGTCGCGCAACAGTATTTTAGCCCGAGCCAATAACCCGTCAAATGCGATCCACCCGGAGTTGTGAAATCCATGACGAACGTGATCGAGAAACGGTCGTACGAGCGTCACCACCTCTTGAAAATACACGTGGTCAACAGTGAGGAATTCTTGGGCAAGCCCAATAATGGAGGCGGCTTCCTGGAACGCAGCCTCTTCCCATCCGGCGGGGGCCTTTCCCAGATCTTTGGTCAGGACAAGCCGTTCATCCTGAGTGACCTGCTCGAGCCCCGGGAGCCCTTGCTCCAACAGCAACGCCAGCAACTGCACGGCGGCCGCAAGCATCTGTTCCGCCTTACGCCGTTTCGGTCTATCCTGTTCAGCAAGGAGGGTGGCAGCACGGCCATGCATGGCTACAACCCAGTCTCGCAAGGTGGCCTCCATGGCGCAGGATCGACACTGACGTTCCAGTTCATCCAGATCTACAAGGTCCCCGCTGAGGGCAGTGGCAAATTGCTGGAGATCATCGAGATTGGCCCCAGACAGAACTCGTCGCCAGCGATCATGCTGTGGTCCGGCCAATCCGAGTTCATCATCCAGCCAATGGTCCCACTCTGAGTGAAACAATTCCTTGAATCGTGAGCCGTCATCCTCTTGAAATAGTGGATCAATTTCTGCCTCCATAGGATGAAGTCGCAAGAGGTGCGCAGCAAAACTATGCAACGTGCCGATCTGGGACTTTTCCATCTGCTCAAGTGCCATCTTGGCCCGTTCGCTTACTTGTTCGGTGGAAAGATGATAGCGGGCACAAAAGACCGCGATCGTGTCATCGGTCTGCTCGGTCAGATGAAGGAGTTGTGTGCGAAGCCGCTGCTTCATTTCGGTCGCGGCTTTGTTGGTGAAGGTGAGGGCCACGATCTCCGTGATGGCCACGGGGTTCGGCTCTCTCATGAGGAGGTTAAGAATGCGATTGACCAGGATCGTGGTCTTGCCGGTCCCGGCTCCCGCAACCACCACGACATTGCGGTCCCAGGTTGTCTCCGCCAGGAGCCGATCCTGGGAGTCCGCAAGTATCAGTACATCACTCATCGTGTAGTTTCTGCCTTCTTAGCCGGCGTAACACTCGCGCCTGGGGAGACCGGTACGAGCGCCACCAGGCCATGGCATCGTGACGTCGGCACGCAGCGGAGAATTCGCAGTAGTCGCAATAGCCGTCGGGAAGAATAAAAAATTCTCTGCGTGTGATGCCTTGGATCAACGTAGAGAGTGTCTGTCGAATCATGTCACCGGTATGGCCGGTCCATAGACCTGCGTCGAACGTTGAGCGAGAGATAGGCTGCTTCCACTGGGGAGCCAGGAAGAGCAAGTGGACATCGGTTGGTGCAGGCAGCGAAGACACCGTCATGCGGGCATAGAGAGGCGGTTGCAGTCGAAATCCTCGCACCGCCGACAGTGCGAGGTTGCGATCCACGGCGGTGATCTCAGTCCCCTGCTTAAACTTATAGTCCACGATACGAATCGCCGGAGGCTCGGCCCGAAAATCGACACGATCCAACGTGCCATGAATCTTGAGGGAAACCGAGGACGTCTCGGACTCCAGCGGAACACTGCCCTGGGCAGCAGCCTCAAACGCAAGAGGGTGAAATCCGGTTGACCCATACTCCGCCTGGTCGGAAAAGACGGCGGCCACAACCAATCCAGTTACCTGTTCGCGGGCCAAGGTCCAAAGTAACGCATGCCCCGTCCCCTGGCTTGCAGCATGAGCGGCAAACGTATCGGTCACTGCTTCATTCACCGTGGATTGCACCCGGGCCTCAGTCAGCTGGTCCTCCGGCCACTGGAGCAGCACCAATCGCTCGTAGCTGACTCGAAGTGACTCATGAAGAAGGGTTCCCAGCATGAAGGGAGGTAGGTGGTCATGATGGAGTCGTTGCACAGGCTTCACTCGAAGAACTTTTTCTGCGAAATACTGAAAAGGACAGGTCGCATACCGTTCCAATGCGGTGGGCGAAAAACTCCGCTTCGCTGTCTCCGATGACCCGAGTGCCGGTGCACCAACCATACCGTCGAACGGGCCAAGCTCGGGGGATTCTCGCTCGATGATTTTCAGTGTGGCGAGGCCCTGTTCAAAGAGGGTCTGGTCCCGTCCCATCGCATTGAATACGGGTCGCGCATCGTGGCCCTGCAACAGACACCCCAAGGCCAATTCCTCGGCCGGTAATAGGTCTTGGATTGCCGGCTGTTCACTGATCCGCTGGGTCAGCCGTCGAGGGACCGTCACTTCCGGCCTCCCGATGAATCGCGAATTACGCAGGGCCATGGCGATAAAGCTGGCCGGCGCCATGACACGTCCTGTTTCGTCGGCTCGCTGGTAGGATAGATACAACCTATGACTTGCCGAGCGGCTGAGGAGTTCGAATAGGAGCAACTCCTCTTCATGCCCGGCAAGTTTCTCATCGATCTTGTAGCCCAGGGTCGATTCCAAGACGACACGTTGACGGTCCCGAAGAAATGGGTCTTCACGGACGTACCGGGGAAAGAGTTTTTCGTTCATGCCAAGAACAAAGAGCGCCCGAACCGTTCTGCCTCGGGCCGTCATGGCATCCAGCACCTGAACACCCTGGTGACTGTCCGCCTCGATGGGAATGCTGGTCTCGTCCAAGACCCGCCGGAACAATTCAATCCATTCCTCCCAGGAGCAATTTCCCCCCAGCGAGTCCAGTTGCTGTAGGCGGGCCAACGATAATCGGATAAGGGAGGCAACCCTGGTGAGCTCGGTCGGGTCTGTCAGCTCCACCGAAGATCCCTCAAACAAGGCAGGCACCTGCATGTGAGGTTTCGCCAGTGCGAGAAATGCGTCGGTCAGTGTGCCTATCGATCCTTGCGCAGGAAGAGTGCGGCAATCGTGAATCAGTCGCGAAACGATGTCCCACAAGTATGTCAGCTGAGAAGTCTCGGACGTCCCGACCATGGTCTGGTCATCTTCATCAAGCTCCGCTCCTGCATGGCGAAGAATCGCCGCACTGGCCGGCTCTGCCAGGCGCTTCCATTCCGCTTCCCCTTTGGCAATACCCAGGGTGTAGACGAGGGAGCGCCAGAGATCAGGCCTCAGATTCGCGCTCGCAGAGCCGGTTCCCTGGGCAGCATAGAAGGGCGACGTGACCACATCCAGCATGGCCGCCCGGTCGAAATCATTCAGTGGGAGTGAGGCAAGGCGCAAGAGGGTTTTCACCAGAGGTTCGCGCGACAGCGGCCGCCCGGCTGTTGACGTGAACGACACCAAATGATTGTCGAACACCGATTGCAGCCGGGCCTGATACGGATCCAGGGTACGGGCTACCACACCGATCTCGTCGAACCGATAGCCGTTCACCTCGACCAGGGTCAGGATTTCACGGCAGACCGCCGCCAACTCCTCTTCGACCCCTATTACGTTGGTCACGGAGAGTTCGACCAGCTCCGTTGTTCCAGTTCGCTCCCCTTCCCGACTCCTATCCTCATGGGTGTCTGCCAGAGGGAGCAGATGACGTTCAAAAAATCGTCGCGCAAAGACAGAGGCCGAGCCATTCTGTAGCGGAAAGTACAGCGTGATCGGCGCAATGCGAACGACCGATTCGAAGAACGACAGTTGGACCTGCGAGAGGTCATAGAAGCCATAGTAGAACAGGCGTTGCAGCCCATGAAGAAATGGAAGGCCTGAGAGATCTCGGCCAAGTGAGGCAGCCAGGTCATCCGGAGAACCAACCTCGAGCGACCGTCCGGCTTCCATGATCGCCGCATGCAAGGTGAATAGAGAACGGAGCCACGTTCGGTCATCCTCCTCGAATACTCCTTCCGTGAGGGCCTTCAATGCCATCGTTGGGGCGACCACGGCGTCTTTTAGGTCGCGTACCGTCGCCCACAATCCTTTCCATGTTCCTGGTGAAGCAGGCAAGCGCCCAAGTGGTTCGAGCCCCGGAAGCTTGCGCCGAACGACCTGCCGGACCAATTGCTCGAAAAAGAAATCGTCGACCAGTTGCAGGGTTGGTTGCAAACTAGCCTCGGATACCGGATCGAGGTCATCACGCAGGCGGAGGGCCAACTGGTGGAACGTCAGAAAATGGATATTGAGGAATGAGCGCGAATCGTCACGGATAAGTAACCGTTTCAGATGCTCAACGAGAGCGCTCGACGGGACAATAATGGCGAGTGGAGCGAAGGGATCATCGGTCTTGGAGGACCGAACGTCCTCAATCAGGGCACGTTCGAGAACGGGATGAAAAGGCCCGGTGACGATGCGAAGCATGCTCTACGATTGGCGTGGGCAAGAGGCGATAGGTGTACTAGAGAACAGATTATCTCGACAGCGCCGGTTTCAAGTCTCGACTCTGACATCGAGCCTCAAACCACTAGCCGGTTTCCGGCCCCAACAGCTCACCGTTACAATCCACACAACACCAGTCGCCATCGATAAACCCCATGGGGTCCCCGCACATGGGACAGTCCGGCGGAGGTCCCTTGTCGATGACAGGGAGCTCAGGTAATTCACAACCTTCGTCTTCATCCATTAGAGCGGTCCTTCCACTACTCGCGGGGTTTCATTTTGAGCAAGAGGGCCTTCTCTGCGCTCTCCCGGCTCGGCACGCCGACGAACGTGAGTCGCCCATCGATAATGGTGGCCGGCACCGCCCTGACCGAATGCCGATCGGCGAGGCTCCGTCCATCCTCTGTGGTGATATCCACCTCGCGGTAGCTGAAGCTATATTTCACCCGCAACTGTTTCCACAGACTCTTCGCCGATGGGCAGGCCCCACAGCTCGGCGACACTAAAAGCAAGATGTTCGGCACCGGTACCCTCCAGATAGCTCAAGGATACTAACACCCGGTTGAAGATGGCAGCAAGCGGAGGGGCCCTGGTCTTGCAAACTGACCGTCATCATGCTAGCGTGCCAAGGCTGTAACAGGGTCGGGAGACCGCTTTCTCGTACAATCACGTGCGTGAAGGATTTGTATCAAATTCATATCGACGTCACGGACGTCGCTCGACTTGAGAATAAGGGGGCCAAACCCCCTCGCCTGCGTCAGTAGGTGCTCTGCAAGTCTTGAGGGGAGGTGAAGGCATGGGAGTGGTTTCGATCAAGGAATTATTAGAGGCAGGTGTCCATTTCGGGCACCAGACGAATCGATGGAACCCAAAGATGAAAAAGTTTCTCTTTGGAGAACGCAACGGCATCTACATCATCGATCTTCAACAAACACTGGCCCGCATGGAACAAGCCTATGCCTTCGTCCGCGACACCGTTGCGGGCGGCCAATCGGTCCTGTTTGTCGGGACCAAGCGGCAGGCCGCCGAGATCCTTCAAGAAGAAGCCTTGCGTGCCGACATGTTCTTCGTCAATCAACGCTGGCTCGGCGGAATGCTCACGAACTTCCAGACCATCCGGAAGAGCATCGATAAAATGAAAAAGTTGGAGGCCAAGCTGGCAGATCCCAGCCAATACGGGCTGAAGAAAAAAGAAATCTTGAAGATGCAGAAGGAGATCGTCAAGCTCCAGAAGCATCTGAGTGGGATCAAGGACATGCGCGGCGTTCCAGGTGCCGTATTCGTGCTGGACACACGCATCGAACACATTGCCGTGCAGGAAGCAAACCGGTTGGAGATCCCTGTGATCGCGATCCTTGACTCGAACTGCAATCCTGACTCCATCACCTTCCCCATCCCTGGAAACGACGATGCCATTCGCTCCATCAAGCTCATCACGTCTCGCATTGCCGATGCCTGCATAGAAGGGGCCCATCTGCGGACACAACGAGAAGAAGCGGAATTCAAACCCATTCCTCCACTAGGAGATAAAACCGCGGCCGTCAGCTTCGCCAGTGCACCGGCTTCGTAACGCCAGGCGTCGCAGGGATCAACGACCACACTCACTGCTTACCGAGAAGGACCGTCACGTATGGCTGGATCAAGTCACCTTGTCAAAGAGCTGAGAGAAAAAACCGGGGCAGGCATCCTCGATTGCCAGAAAGCGCTCACCGAGAATAGCGACGATATTGAGAAGGCTATCGATTACCTGCGGCAAAAAGGCTTGGCCGCTGCACTCAAAAAATCCGGCCGCGAGACCAACCAAGGCCTCGTACATGCCTATATCCACATGGGCGGGAAAATCGGTGTGCTCATCGAGGTCAACTGTGAAACCGACTTCGTCGCTCGGAACGAAGAATTTAAGATCTTCGTCAACGACCTGGCCCTCCAGGTCGCTGCCGGGAAACCTTCCTACGTCAAACGAGAAGATATTCCCGCCTCGCTCATTGAGAAAGAGCGCTCGATTTATGAAGGACAGGCCAAAGAAATGGGCAAGCCCCCTGCGGCATGGCCGAAGATCGTTGAAGGTAAGCTGGAAAAGTTCTTTCAGGAGAGCTGTCTGATCGAGCAATCCTTCGTCAAGGACCCTGCCGTCACAATTAAGGATCTTCTTGCCCTGAAGATTGCCAAAATAGGCGAGAACATGAACATTCGCCGCTTCACCCGGTACCAATTAGGCGAAGCATGAGTTCTGCCAATTATCGGCGCATCCTCCTCAAAGTGAGCGGAGAGATGTTGGCCGGTGAGCAGGGCTATGGCATCCAACCCTCCATCCTTGAAGGTCTCGCCTCGGAAATTGCCTCCGTTGTGGCACTCGACATCGAAGTCGCCGTAGTCATCGGCGGCGGCAACATCTTCCGCGGTATTGCCGCCAGCGCATCCGGCATGGAACGAGCCTCCGCCGACTACATGGGGATGCTCGCAACCGTACTCAATGCCTTAGCTCTCCAAAACGCGCTCGAACGCGCGGGCATTATGACGCGGGTCCAATCCGCGATCGAAATGCGCCAACTGGCAGAGGGGTATATCCGCCGGCGAGCCATTCGTCATCTTGAGAAAAAACGCGTGGTCATCTTCGCCGGCGGCACGGGAAATCCCTACTTCTCCACCGATACCGCAGCGGCACTCAGAGCGATGGAGATCGGCGCCCAAGTCATCATGAAAGGGACCAAAGTCGACGGCATCTACGACGCCGACCCCGTGAAGCATCCCTCAGCCAAGAAATATCAGACGATCTCCTTTCTCTCGATTTTGAATCAGAATTTGCAAGTGATGGATGCCACAGCCATCAGCCTCTGCATGGATAACAAACTTCCGCTCATCGTCTTCAACCTGAAGGAACTCGGTAATTTCAAACGGGTTGCCACGGGCGAGGAGATCGGAACCATGGTCACACCCGATCGACGCTGACTTTCCAGGGAGTCTCTCATGCCCAACCCTGCTGCCATACACCACAGAGTGACGGAGAAGATGGAGTCCGCACTGGAGCATCTCAAGCGCGATTTGGCAAGCCTACGGACCGGGCGAGCATCGATCGCTCTCTTCGACGGCGTTCGAGTCGATTACTACGGTACGATGACCCCGCTGAAGCAGGTGGCGAATATTTCAACCCCGGAGGCCCGCCTCATTACGATCCAGCCCTGGGAGCCAAGCCTGATCAAGGAAATCGAAAAATCCCTGTCCGGATCGGGCCTCGGCGTCACCCCATCCAACGACGGAAAGATCATTCGCATTCCCCTTCCTCCCCTCACCGAAGAACGGCGCAAAGATCTGAGCAAGATCTGTAAAAAGCATGGCGAGGACACGAAAGTCGTTGTGCGTGGGTTCCGTCGAGATGCGAACGAAGAGTTGAAGAAACTGCAAAAAGATGCCAAGTTAACGGAAGACGAGCTGCGAAAGGGCGAAGCCGACACGCAGAAACTCACCGACCAGTACATTCACAAAATCGACGACGTGGTCAAGAAAAAAGAACACGAAATTATGGAAGTGTGATCTCACTCTCGACCTTGTTACCCACGTACGCCACCATCAATCTCGCGGCCCTCGCCCATAATCTCTCCCGCATCACACACTATCTGTCACCCGGCTGTGAGACTATGGCGGTCGTCAAGGCCAATGCCTACGGGCATGGAGCGGTGGAGACCGCTCAGGCGCTTGCCCGCCTTGGCATCGGGCGTTTTGCTGTGGCGTCGCTCGCGGAAGGCATCGAACTCCGCCAAGCCGGCCTCTCGACTCCTATTATCGTGCTTGGTGCGCTCTTCGAGGAACAGGTCTCGGACCTGGTCGCTCACCAGCTGACCCCGGTCGTCAGCGATGGCCGGATCTTTCCCACCTTGGTCAAGGCCGCTCTCTCGCAGCCGACTCCCTATCCCATCCACCTCAAGGTTGAAACAGGGATGGGTCGGCTTGGGTTTTCTCCTGAAGAACTGCTCTCGCTCCTCGACAACCATATCCTGAGAAATCCCCTCCACGTCGAGGGCATCATGACCCACCTTGCTGACGCAGATGGAGCGGACAGTGCCTTCACAGAACGGCAACTGGGCGTACTTCGTGCCATGCTGGAACAGATCAGACAACGGCGTCTCACCATCCCGTTGGTGCATGCGGCAAACAGTGCCGCTATCGTCCGATTTCCCGACGCACACTTCTCACTCGTACGCCCCGGCATTATGCTCTATGGGTACCACACCCTGCCGGCCTCAGTCCCCGCTCCCGATCTCAAACCCGTCCTCTCACTGCGAACGACGGTCGTTCAACTAAGGACCATTCCACGAGGAGGAACCGTCAGCTACAACGGGACGTTTGTCGCCACACGACCGACGCGCATCGCGGTGCTGCCGATCGGTTACGCCGACGGCTATAGCCGGCAACTCTCCCATCGCGGATCGGTCTTGATTCAGGGACGCCGCGCCCCGATCGTGGGGCTGGTGTGCATGGATATGATCATGGTGGATGTGACAGATCTCGCACCGGTACAGGTGGGTGAAACCGCCACCCTGATCGGTCAACAGGGACAGGAATCTATTTGGGCTGATGAAGTCGCCAACTGGATCGGCACCATCCCCTATGAAGTCCTCTGCGGGATAGGCTCCCGCGTTCCGCGCCTATACGAATCCGCCTGACGCTCGACCCTCTCACGTATCTCATATCCTAGCAGGCTGAGGAAAAACATTGTGGGCACACTGGTGTTTCAGAAGTACACCCCGCAGGATGCTCAAAAAGATCGTCCAGCAAGGCCGCAGTCGATGAAAGCACCGGAGGCGTAGCCTCTGGGCTACGTTGAGGATGCTTTCGAGGCGAGAACGAAGCTGGCGAGCTTTTTCAGTATCCTGCTAGCTAATAGATCATTCGAATTGAAACACTCCCGTTATACAGTGTCGTTTCGTATGTTCCATCGACAGTTCGGTTACGATTACCGGATACCGTACGGTCCTCGTAGATCCCCGCTTGAAGCGAGACATCGACTCCGATCGCTTTGGGTTTCAGCGAGCCCACACCGAGTTCTCCGCATCGCATCAGACCCAGAAAGGACCCCTGCTCTTTGCACAACAACCCCAGCCCTCCCCCCACGACGTGGAGGTCTGAAGAAGGAATTCCCGGATCATAGGTCACATCCGGCATGTGATTTTGCTGGTTGGTATAGCCGGCCCGCAGCGCCAGCACCCAGTTCGGAACCGATTCAAGCGTCAACCACTTGTATTCGGTTCCAAGCATCACCGCATAAGTGCTCCGCCAATTCTGCGGCTACGCGATCGTCACACCGTTCGCGAGCGTAAGATCGAGATTCCGAATGGACTTCCATCCGACATAGTCGACGTCCATCTCCAGTTTCCATTCCCGTTCGTTCGTCCGAACCGGCCAGATCGCGATCGCTCCAGTGATGACTTGCGGCAAGACCAGGGTGGCTCTCGCATCGGATACTGTGGCTCCATTCGCCAATAATGCGCCGCTCAAGTGCAAGGTCGCTTGGCTGCGGTAGACGATACCGATGTTGGCCAGTGGCTTTCCATTCTCATTGCGCAACGCGGTATACAACAGGCTGACGTTGAAACCAGCCGCGGTGTCTTTACCGGACAGCTCTACCTTCGATCCGGTTGGAATCCCGAGGCCCCCTGGCCAGACCGACTGCTTCTCGATATGCCCCTCGCCGACGAGTCCGCTGAACGTATAAATATCCGCACCCAGCCCCAGAGAGAGGTTCTCCGTCGCCTTGTATGCAAGGGTGGGTTTAATGTCCAGAAGCGGCAGCGTGCTGAAGGTCGTGGCCGTCTTGAACGGCCCATCGTTCGGCCAGCGAGTCAGCGAGCCGAAGGGCACAGTCAGACCAATTCCGGCAGAGAGGTCTCCCAGGGCCGTCAACCCGAGATCCTTCAAGTTCGCCGTGATGTATGTATGTGCGGGAGGAGGCCACGCTGCACTCCCGTTCCGATCGCCCGTTGCCGTCACTCCCGCCGGACTGGTGAAGTTCGTTGTCCCTCCGGAAATCATGGCTCCTGCCATGAGCTGAAGTCCCTGCAATTGCGTCATTCCTGCCGGATTGTAATGCAGCGCCGAGGGGTCGTCGGCTTGTGCGGCAAATGCATTGCTCATCGCGGACGCAGCAGCTCCCTGCCCTTGAATACGGGGTACCTGTGCTGAGGCCATCCCAGGGATGCACGCCACGCACAGCGCCAACACACAGACCCACGCACTCCAGATCTGAAGAACCGAATCAGACCAGCCCCAACACCCGCCGACGACAGTCGCGGCCCTATTTCTCCTCATCTCACCGACCCAGGCAGACTCGACTCTCCCGCAGACTCCGACGACGGCCGCTCGAAAGTCCGAAACCAATAGTCTGCAACCCGTTGCAACTCGTCGACATCAAACGGCTTCAGCATATAGGCCTGCGCACCCATGCCGATCGCGCTAACCGCCGACTCTTTGGCGTCTGACTCCGCAACCATCACAATCGGGACCTGCTGATCCCACGTTCGAATTTGCCGAAGCACGTCCATCCCGTCCCTAGAGGGGATACCCACGTTCAAGATCATGCCCTGGAACCTTTCACCCCGCATGACCTCCACCGCTTGGACTCCGTCAAGCGCCGACTGGACGCGATACCCCATGGCTCGCAAACGATCCTGTAAGAACTGGCGAATTTCAGGATCATTTTCGACGATCAAGATGCGAGGCGCTTCAACCGATGCACTACCGCGCGGCAACCCGATCGTGGGAAGCAACGGAATCGTGAAGGACAACTCCGCCCCCTGCCCCGGCTCGCTTCGCGCGGTGATTGTCCCACCTTGTAACTCCACCAATGTCCGCACGATCGACAGACCCAAACCCAGCCCTTTTATTCCGCTCCGGACCTGCTTGGCTCGAAAGAAAGGATCGAATATCTGATCAAGGAACTCCGCCGGAATTCCCGGCCCGGTATCGCGCACGGAGACCCCGGCGAGTGTCTGATTTTCCTGCCTCACCGTCACGATAGTGCTGCCGCCCTCCGGGGTAAATTTCACCGCATTCTGGGCCAAATTCGTCACGATCTGGATTAGACGATCGCGATCCGCCCACACCATCAATGGAGCAGATGGAGTCACCGCCTCCAATGTCTGTTGTTTGGCCTGGGCCAAGAGGCGCAATTGCTCGAGCGCATCCGCTACACAATGCCCCAATTCGATCTCGCCAGGGACGAGATCCAACCGCCCGGATTGAATCCTCGTACGATCCAACAAGGCCTCGATCATCCGGATCAACCGATCTGAATTGTCCAACATGCGTGACAAATACCGCTCCTGTTTTTCATTGAGTGGTCCCGTCAATCCATCGAGCAGGTTCTGCAAGAACCCCTTGATCGAGGTCAGCGGAGTCTTGAGCTCGTGCGAGACAAGCGAGAGGAATTGAGAAAGCAAGCGATCCGCCTGCTCCAGCTCAAACGTCCGTTCACGCACTTTGACTTCGAGTCCCATGTTTAGATCCTCAATCTGTTCATACGCAGAGGCGTTATCCAGTGCGATCGCGACTTGATGGGCCACCGTCATCATCAACTCAAGATCGTCCTGAGTCAGGCTGTGCGCCTGTATCCGATCAACCATCAAGCTTCCCAACACCCGGTCTTTCACTTTCAACGGAACGGCGACCCAAGCCTTGGTCTGCGTCAGCAGGGCGAACCGTTGGTTCAACGGATGCAGGCGATCCCATACCGCCTGCGCATCTCCAACCAATAATGGCTGGCCCTGTAACAGCACGATGCCTTCCGGGCTCATGGGATCGGTGACGGGAATTTCACGCGCGCGGACAAACGCCTGGATCTCAGGCGACACGCCGAGCACCCGCGTATCCATGACGACCTGGCGGACCGGGTCGAAGAACGAAATCATCGCCCGATCGTATTGCAGGTCGCTGGTTAGAGCTTCCAACACTTTCTGCATCAGCGCCTCTCGGTCCAACGTCGAACTGAACAGCAAACCGGCTCGCTGGAGGGCCGTCAACTGGACCACCTTCCTGCGCAGTTCGACCCGCGTCAGCTCTTGTGCCAGGTACGCTTCTCGCAATTCCTCATGCCGTGACTCCACGAACGTAATCTGCTCCTGAATCAGCGCCTCGCGTTGTTGGCTCTCCAGACGAAGATTGCGGTTAATCAATATCCCTGCCATCAGCATGGGCGTCAATCCGAGCAGAATAACTTCGCCCAAGCTCGCCACGGGATTCATCACGCGAAATCCTACGGCCAATATCAGGCCGGCTAGCGCGCCGCTGAGCGACCATTTCACATGCCGTTGTACCGGTGTGGCACCGGTCAGGGCACGGATTTGCGCAATCTCACGCTCGCGATCTCCGGCAGTTCCTTTAGCACGAACAACTTGAGGCTGTTCGTGCGAATAGGGTCGCCGCTCCTCTCCCTGTCCCGCCGCCATCTGCCACATCCTATCGCGCCATGTACCCTGTCTCTCTGTTTGCCATCGAATGGTCCATTGACACCACTCATCGTCATTCGCGATACAGGACAGATCCGTCAGAGTGGCCGGTGGCAGGCCATGGACGCGAACAGGTACCGCAGCCATAATGCCCTGAGCCGCCTGACACATGAGATGCGCACATCGTCTTCGATAGGGGCCGAACTGCCGAAGCGTACGGCCGGAAAATTTCATCGCCAACGTCGCCGAGGTCGGCGTCACCTCGACCACTCGAAACTTGACTGAACCGGAGGCGAACTTGTTGCCGAAGTACGGAAACATCCCGTAGATCTGTGCCAGTGAAAAGGGCCTGGCGAGCACCTGCATGACCGAAGACGCCTTTTCCATCCCACCCTGAAACACGAGTTGGGGATTGCCGGACAGGCGCTCGCAGAACTCATACAAATAGGCTGTGAACTCATACGAGTAGCTATTCCACGCATTCTTCAGCAGCTTCGGGGTCACGTGATAGACAGGGTCTTTAATGCGCTGATTTAACAGCTGGCACAGTTCCTCTACCGCCTGAGTCCCGGCTGAGACTCCTCCCGCAAGAGACTGCGACTTTTCCAGATAGACGACGACCGCCTTGATATTCATCCCGCTCAGATCTCTGATCGTATGTCCCTTCTCATCCAATCCGAACGGGCGAAACTCCATAAACTCTCGATCGAGGATCGTGCGATCCTTGGGCAACAGTTCATGACCAGCCTGCGTTTTGAGTTCGACCTCATCCGGCATCCTGCTGTTCATCGGATATGGTGGGGAGTCATAGCCCTGCGGATGGCAATGCCCGCTGGCTGTCGAGATACGGAGAAGATTGGGTTACTCGACCATCGATCGTTCCGACTCTGCTTAATATCATTGATGACAAACCCTCGAGAAAGACGCACATCGGTCCTCAAGGCGCCTAGTATATATAGGCAACATATTACTTTTAAATACGAATATGTATGTAATATAATAATTATATGAAGTGTATTTTGATTCCTATATTTCACGTCATTGTCAGTCGATTCTGACTTGTGAACGTAGGAAAATTCGCCGTCGCGCGACCGATAGAGAGACTTAGCAGGATTGTCGCCGGAGATTTAGAAGCACGAACTCGAACGGCCCAAGAGATGGGCTCGAGTTGGAAATGGCAGAATGCTGAAAAAGCCCGCCAGCTTCGTTCTCACCTCGAAAGCATCCTCAACGTAGCCTAGAGGCTACGCCTCCGGTGCTTCCATCGGCTGCGGCCTTGCTGGACGGCCTTTTTGAGCATTCTGCGAGAGTGTTACTGTTATGCCGAGATGTGAACCATCGAAGTCCGAGCGGACTAAAATGGTTTTCAGCATCCTGCTAGTGTTTGATCGATCGCTTGAGTCTCTTCTCGACGCTTGCGACCTTGCTCTGTAGACGCCCTGTGTGGCCTTTCCGATAGTCAACTTTGATCGTACAGGAAATGCGGCCGCAATCTTTTTTCATCCGTTCATAACACTGCTTCACGACGCCCAATACGTCATCCCATTCCCCTTCCAGCACTGTCCCCATCGGGTTTAACCGGTAGTCCACTCCGCTTTTATCGATAATATCGAGCGAACGCGACACATACTTGCCCACGCTCTCGCCCTTGCCTAATGGCGACATGCTGAATTCCAATAAGACCATGTTGTCGTCATGCTCCTTCGCTAAATTGTGACCATCGGCCATCCGTCTTGAGGCGGCTTCACCGCTTACGCTTCACCCTTCACGCCTGGTACCACAGTCACCTTTGCACGCTCATCCAGCCAGACCTTCGGATACTGGACCTTGCCCAACAAGCGAAACCCGTCCAACGCTTCACGCAGCAAGGTTCGACGCTTTTCGAAGTCCGGCTCAGTCGCCTTGGTTTGCTCGCGAAGTCGGCCGAGCCATTCCACAAACGCGGCAAACTCTTCGCCAAAGATCTTCTCCATATCTTCCTTCATGAAGCCTGACAAGGCCGGGGCAACCCCGCTCGTGGTGATGGCGACACGCAAGTGCCCGCACGCAACGACCGCCGGCATTGTCACCGTGGAGGATTCCGGCTGGTCGACCGACCATAATAAGAGCTTCTTCTCGCGCGCCTTCGCAAACAGCGCTCGAGAAAAATCTCGGTCTCCACGAACCATATTCAATACCAGAATCGCACTATCTAAATCGGCATCGCGAAAATGGCGCCCACGGTGCAGAACCTTTGCCGATGCGGCCAGATCTTTGAGTACGTCGTGTAACGTCGGCGCCACGACGGTCACCTTCGCCCCGGCCTCCAACAACCGCTGAGTCTTTTCTGCGGCCTCCTCGTCTCCCCCGAGTACAAGAACCGGGTACCCCTTCACATCTAGAGACAACGGAAAGCCAGAATTTGCCGCCATAGTAATCCCTCCCAATTCAATCTCGAGGCGTATCATACAACACCCTGTTTTGCAGCGTAAACCGCGCCGGTCCATATTCAGGTTTAACTGGTTTCTCCGGTCTATCTGGTTTGTCTGGTTAGCTGATTGGTTTCTCTCGTTCATCGAACCCCACAGACGAGACAGGCTCCGATAACGGATTTCATATACTAGAGAACTTCTTCCGCATTCAGCTGGGTTTGGTGGTTCGGTTGGATCGAGATGAATAGGCAGGCCGGGTAAACCAGACGACGCTGAAGGCCGCCATGCGACGCAAGGTTGAATGTTTCACGAACGAGAGGGAATGCGCGAGAGAAAACTGCGAGAGTCAGACCGAGAACGTCACAACTGAACGTTATGTATCTGCGGGGTCGGCATCTAATTCCATATTCCAATAGAAATAGTCACGCCAACTGTCCGGTGTGTTCCGTATCCCAATGGTAATGGTCACAATCGGATTCCAGCGCGGCTTCACCGGCCTCTTCAAGAGTCGCATCCCGGCTTCTTCGGGCGTACGACCGCTCTTTTTATTGTTACAACGCCAGCACGCCGTCACGATATTTTCCCAGGTCTTTCGCCCGCCCTTCGCAATGGGAACGACATGGTCGAACGTCAGCTCTTCGGTCCGGAACTTGTGCCGACAGTATTGGCAGGCATAGCCGTCTCGCGTGAAGATGTTGATGCGGGAGAACTTGACCGCCCGGTGGACATCCTTAAGCCGAACCAGCTTGAGAAGCCGCATGACGGAGGGGAGTTTGATGGAGATTGACACCGCATGAACCTCGCGGTCGTAGACCTCGAGGACTTCAACTTTGCCTTGCCAGAGGAGCGCGATCGCCTTTTGCCAATTGACCACGCGCAGGGGTTCGTACGTCGCGTTGAGCAGAAGGGTCATTTCCATGCAACAACCTCATTCCCAACCGAGGCTCCTTGCGCAAGAGGGCCCGGGTGTAGTATTTGAACGCGTACCTTCTCTATGCCATAAGCTTCGGTCGAAATCAAGCCATTGCCAGTCTGCGGAATCTACCAGTTCCGTCGGCCGCTCGGCCAAGAGGAAGAATCTGCGCCATGTCTAAGTTTGTCAACGTTGCGATGAGAGAAGACATTCCTCCTGGGACCGGGCGAACCGTCGAAGTCCAAGGAGTGTGGATTGCGCTGTTTAACGTCGACGGATCCTTCTTCGCGGTCGACAACACCTGTCCGCATGCAGGAGGACCGCTCGGAGAAGGCTCTCTAAAAGGTCACATCGTCGAATGTCCGTGGCACGGATGGCGATTCGATGTGCAAACCGGCAAGCGTCCGGAGAATCCTGAAATTACCGTCGCCTGTTGTCCCGTTCGAATCGAAGGAAATCAGATTCAAGTAGCTCTTCCTGAGAACTTCAAATAGCCAGGTCTGTCTGGTCTATTCGGTCTATCTGGTCTGTCTGGTTCATCTGGTTAGTTGCGTTCAACCAAACACACGAGACAGACCGAATAGACCAGACAGACCACTTTTTCAGCATCCTGCTAAGGCGCCACATCAGTGTCCTTCGGAGTATACCCATCAGCCGGAAGCGACGCGGCATTCACTTTCTTCGACGCAAGATCGGCATGCCAAATAAGCTCCCGCTCGAACCATTGACCCGTCACCCCCTGATCTCGTAGCTGGACGCGAATCTCGTACAGGTCTCCTTCCACCTGCTTCACCCGCCATTCGCCCAGCCGAGCAGCCAGATTGCGTTCCCTCATGGTACGCACATGTTCGGTCATCGCCTGAAGGATTGTGGGATAGCCTATGGCTCGATTGTTTTGTACTAATGCGAGAGCCTCGGCAGCCCGACTATCGACGATGGGAGTCAGCGACGGAGGTTGCAGCCAGACGTAGTACATCGCGCCCAGTGCAAGCACTGCCATCCCCGCATAACGAACGATCTTCACCATCGTGAATGAGGGAGGCGCAGAACTGGTAGACGAATCATCTGGTGGCATGGACATCCTATGCACGGGGTTCGGCGAGGAGAACCGGAACGACACATACTCGCACGGCATCTTAGGAAGAGCGCCGGCGGGATGTCAATCTGATCGCAGCCAGTCTTGTGCGCGCAAAAGAGGTTATGTTACAAACATCTATCCAGTCGTTAGACATGCTCCTAGGCCGGCAACTCACCAATGAAATTTTTTCTCTACGGAGACCATCTCAACCCCACGCAGCTCAAACGTCGCGCGCCGGAGCATCGATTCCTCACGCTGGCCACCATTCCCGAGCACACGATTAAATTCTGCCGATGGTCCTCGCAATGGCGATGCGGCCTCGCCAGCGTAGCCCCGTCACCGGGAGAACGGGTTTGGGGAGCGGTCTTCGAAGTGACCGACGAAGATCTCAAGCTGATGGACCTCTTCGAAGAGGATGTCCCCCCCAGCGCGTTTCGTCAGGTCCAAGTCACGGTCCTGACAGAGGCCGGAGAGAAAATGCTCGTCACGACCTATGCCGCCCTCCCGATCGGAAAGTTCAAACCCAAAGCGCACTACCTGGATTGGGTAATGAAGGGCCTCGCGCATTGGAAGCTTCCGGACGAATGCATTGAACAGTGGAAGTCCTATAGAACCGACTGAAACAGGGATCGATCAACAGTCCCTGGATTCAAGAATTTCTCCATCTGAGCTGACGGCAGATCACTGACCGTGACAGCTCGAAACCAACGAAGGAGCATGCATGCCAAAGCCGAAACATCACATCGTCGTCTGCACCAACTCCCGGCCCCCAGGCCATCCGAAGCCTTCCTGCGGCAGTGCCGGAGCAGCCTCCCTCCTCATGGCCTTTAACATCGGCCTGATGCAGAAGGGTGTGACTCCCGGTGAAGTGCTCGTCAGCGGTTCCTCTTGCCTCGGCCCTTGCGAGCAGGGACCGACCGTCGTCGTCTATCCGGACGCCACCTGGTACTCCAAAGTGACGGAAGCCGACGTGGCCACCATCATCGATGAACACATCAAAGGTGGGAAGCCGGTCGCGAAGCTGAACCCGGACGCAGTCTGGAAATAGGTCGAAGTTAGGCAACGGCTCGAAGACGTTCTATTCCCAGCCTTGACCTAAGCCTTCCAACGGACATGAGTAGCCAAACTGTCCACAAGCACAAATCCCATGCACCCAATTCTATCGGGTGCATGGTCATTACCTGCAGCGACACCCGCACGACCGAGACCGACACAAGCGGCTACCGCATCATGCACATGCTCAAAGATGCAGGCCATGTCGTCGTCGCGTATCATCTCGTTAAAGACGAACCATCCAAGATCAAAGCCAAAATCAAAGCCGCTCTGACCAACAAGAAGATTCACGCGATCATCGTGAACGGCGGCACCGGCATCTCGAAAAGGGATTCAACCTTCGAAGCAGTCGACGCCATGCTGGAGAAACGACTGGTGGGATTCGGTGAGATCTTCCGCTACTTGACCTACCAGAACATCGGTTCCCCTGCCATCATGAGCCGCGCAACAGCAGGGATCATCAAAGGCCGCATCCTCTTCTCAACCCCCGGCTCCGAAAACGCCGTTCGTCTTGCGATGGAAAAGCTCATCCTGCCAGAGCTCGGCCACCTGGTTAACGAACTCAACAAGTAGGATCGGCCTCCAGCTTTCCCTGCATCGCAGGATGTTCAAGACGGTCTTCTATCTCACCCGCCCACCCCTGGCGCATCTAATGCGCCTTGTCCCAGGCGAGGCCGCAGGGAGCATGGCGAGTAAGGCGTACCCTCTCGGGTACGTCGCAGGGAGACATGCGACTGAGAACGACGCCGCGGAACGGCGCGTCTTGGCGCGCCGGGGTTGGGAGGGTGAGTAAAGTGGTCGTTTTCAACATCCTGCTAATCCTGCATGATCTTTGGTTCCGAATACGCCATCTCAGGCGATATCTTCGATTGCGCATACCGCTTATAAAACAACAGCAGATCCCGCACGGAAACCACCCCCACAATCCCACCGGAATTCGTCACTGCGAGATGGCGTACGCCTAGGTCACCCATCATGTCCTGCGCATCGTCAACTGATTGGGTCCCCTCGATCGTGCGTATGGGGCTCGTCATGATCTTCTCGACGGTCAGCTTGCCAAGACTCTTGTTGGTCGAGACAGCACGCCGGACAATATCTGTATCGGTGACGATCCCGACCAGCTTCTTTCCCTTCTTCACGAACAGCGAACCCACTTTCGCAGCCTTCATTTTCTTGGCTGCGCTCACAATTGACACACTAGGCCCCACCGTCTTCAGCTGCTTCTTCATAATTCTCTCTACTGTGGACATGCTCCCCCCTTGCTACATCGTTAGGACGATCTTGCCAAAAAACTGCCGTTTGACCATGAGGTCTTGCGCCTGCTTAGCCTCCTGAAGTGGAAATGTGCGCTCGATTACCGGAATCAATCGACCCTGTCCAACCAGTTCCGCTGCCTTCACCAATTCCGCATGCGTGCCCATATAGGACCCTTTGATCATCAACTGGCGGCCGTAGACATAGCGCAGATTGAGCTTCACGTCTCCCCCGGTCGTCGCACCACAGGTAATCAAACGCCCGCCCTTCGCGAGAGACTCCAGGCAACTGTCCCAGACCTCGGGGCCGACATGCTCGATCACGACATCGACGCCGCGTCGATCGGTCAACGACTTCACGCGCTCCGCAAACTTTTCTTTCGTATGGTTGATCACCTCATCGGCGCCCAGCGCCTTGGCTTTGGGAATCTTCTCGTCAGTCCCCACGGTCGTAATCACATAGGCTCCGGCGAGCTTGGCCATTTGAACCGCCATCATCCCGACGCCGCTCCCCGCGCCGATCACCAGCACCGTTTCACCATGTTGGAGTCCGGCCAGGGCAAATAGCATGTGCGATGCGGTCACCGACACGAGCGGAAACGCCGCGGCCTTTTCAAACGACAGATCGCCGGGAATCGGCAACACATTGCGAAACGGCACCTTCACATACTCGGCATAGCCGCCATGAACGACGGCACCGAGTACTCCATACGTGCGGCAGAAGTTGTCCCGCCCGGCGAGACAGGCATTGCAGTGCCAGCAACTCATTCCCGGAGATATGAACACCCGTTGCCCGACAGTCACCCCTTCGGTATGAGAGCCGACCTGCTCGACAATCCCGGACACATCCGATCCCAATACATGCGGCAGTACCAAGGGATAGGCCGGATTTCCCTCGCGGACCCAAAGATCAAGATGGTTGAGGGCGCAGGCTTTCGCCCGAATCAATACATCCCCCGGACCGATCTCCGGTGTCGGGAAATCCTCATAGGAAAGCTTGTGCGTACCACCATGCTCACGAAAGATTACAGCTTTCATTCTACTAGTACCTCCCTCAAGCAAACCTTTTGAAAAAGCGGGTGGCAGCGAGGTGGGCGCCCAACCGCCCGCAGCGGGGTCCCCACATCCAACGGGTTGCTAGACCCAGAATTTCACGCCCCGCAGGATGATCAAAACGTCATATAACAAGGCCGCAGGCGAGTCAAAACCGGAGGCGTACCCTCAGAGGGTACGTTGAGGATTTTGACGAACCGAGAACGCAGTTAGATGGCGTTTTCATCATCCTGCTAGAAGGTGAGCGTTCCTTCGACGACCGTCACACACTCCCCCCCTACCTTCACCGTTTGAATGATATCGTCATCCGACTCGACCCGCACAATGATTTGCGACGGACGCTCAATCTCATAGCCCTGCTCGACGATGATCTCTGTCGTCGGTGCCACATCCACCACACCATTCTGCACCAGGTAGGCTCCCAACGCGCCACTTGCGCTGCCCGTCGCGGGATCTTCAAGAATTCCGATCGAAGGAGCGAACATACGCGCATGAACCGTCGCAGACGGTTCCACCGTCACCGTCGTGAAGACCATGATTCCGTTCGCACCAAAGCGACGGCAGACGTCGATGATGGCAGTAGGGTCGGGCCGGATTGAGCGAACAGCCGTGAGCGAGCGCACAGGCACAATCAAGACCGGTAATCCGGTGGACACGACCTCGATCGGCCACTTCGTATCGACAATCATATACCTGGCTAAGCCCAACGCACTCGCGATCTTATACAGATCCTCTGTATCCTCCACAGGCCCCAGGAATTCCGGCTTGGGCTGCGTCATCACCACCAACTCTACCAACCCATCCTCGGCATGGAGTTCCACTGGAAACAATCCGATATTGCACTCCTGCATGAAGCGTGTCACCGGTTCTTTGGCTGAGATAATTCCCAACTCGGCAAGAATAAAGAATGCCCCCAGCACCGGATGGCCGGCAAAGGGAATCTCCTGCGTCGGCGTAAAGATCCTGACTCTGACGACCGCCGCCGGGTCCGTCGGAGGCAACACGAACACGGTCTCCGAGAGATTCATCTCCCGGGCAATCTGCTGCAGCTGAACGTGGGTGAGACCTTGTGCGTCGGGAAACACTGCGACCGGGTTGCCGCCGAACGGCTGGCCTGTGAATACATCGGCTTGATAGAACTTCAGAGACCGTCGGTCAGACATGTCTTCTCCCTGCCGGCATATTCACACAATTCCTCGACCAGCATCGGGAAACGTCCTGTGTCGCTGGCAGCTGCATCTCATATACGTTAGAGAAAGGCAAGACCCAGGCTGGGTGGACTCTTTCAACATTCCATTCGTCGATTGACAGGCCTCTATGGGCTTTGGCAGACTCGGCCCATGTCGCACGTGACCCAAGAAGACGTGAACCAGGCACTCGCGGTACTGGGCCTCACCCTCCCCGTCACTCCGGAAACCCTCGCTCGGGCCAAACGCGTGCAGCTCTACACCTGGAACCCCGCCCACTACTCCAATCTCACCAACAACCCCAAGAGCTACATGCAGGCCTACAAGAAGGCCGAAGAAATGACCAAACTCATCGAAGCATCCTACACTCTCCTCTCCGCGGTACTCGTCCCAGAGGAAGGGCCACCAGGCCAGTCTCCCTCCTGACCCATATCTTGCGAAGCGCAGCCAGTAACGCTCCTAATACTTTCCCGCCGGATGATCAAAACGCCATGTAACAAGGCCGCAGGGAGTATGGCGACTGAGGCGTACCCTCTGGGGTACGTCGCAGGGAGACATACGACTGAGAACGCCGTTAGATGACGTTTTCATCATTCGGCTCGCCCGTGGGAGACTACGCGTGCCATGCCTTCGCTCCCATCTTCGCTTCCATTCTTCGCGACCGGCCACGTGATCAATCCTGACACGCCTTCCGGCGACCCGACTGGCTGCGTCTGCTGCGCATAGATCTGGGGCAACCGGTTCGTTCCGAACTTCGAGATATAGAGAAAAACATGTTCGCGCGAGTTCACGCGCACGGCCCAGGGGTGAAAGTCATTCTTGTAGAACTCCTCGCAGAGCTGCATCGCGTCCAGACAGGAGAGGGTACTGGGATCATTCAACGTGTAGTAATAGTCCAGGGGGAGATCGTACTCCTCTTGCTTATGGATCGTGATGCCGAACTTCTCCGGACTGCGCACCATCGGCGTATGGCGATAGGCCACGAAGTAGAACAGCTCCATCGAGTGAATGACCGGCTGGTTCTCGAGGACGAATTGGCGGGTTTCCAACGCTTCATCGAGCGTCTCGCCGGGGAATCCATAGAACGCCATCACATGGTTCCAAATCCCCGCCTGCGACGCCATATTGAGGTTGCGCTGGATCACGCTCTTCTTGGCATGCTTGTCCATGAGGTTCAGCACCCGCTCGCTTGCCGACTCCATCCCGTAATACAGGGTGCAGCAGCCGGCCTTCGCCGCAAGATCCCACGTCGCCTGGTCCTGTAGCGTCTCTTCAAACCGGATCAGCGTCGTCCACTTGATCCCGACGTTTTGATCCACCAGAAGCTGCGACACCTTCTTGAACAGCGCTGGCGGATAGGATTCATCGGAGAAAAGGAAATGGCGGCACTGATACTTGTCCCGCAGCGCCTTGATCTGTTCGACCACTTGCTGCACCGGCACACCACGATACTGGTCGAAGTAGCCCTGGCCATGGTCACAGAACGTGCAGCGGCCCCAATAGCAGCCGCGCGTCGCGAGGTAGGGAATGATCAGTTCCGGCACGAAGTATTGGTCCAGCGGCATTCCATCAAAATCCGGCAAGGGAAGCGCGGTCGTCTTCTCGGTATAGACTTCAGGGTTCCGCTGCAAACCTGATTCATCGCGATGGATCAAGTTGGGCACGGAGGAAATGGCCCGCTCGCCGTGTAACGCTTCGATGAGCCAGAGCAAGGCATGTTCGCCCTCGTAGAGGATCACCGAGTCGAACACGTCCGTGAAGAACCGCTCCTGCTTTACGAGATCCTCCTGCAACCGCGTAATCACGTTGCCGCCCACCACCACATGAATATGCGGGAAGGTCTCCTTGATCATTTTGCAAAATGTCATACCCGCGAGCAGCTGCATCTGCGTCCCGATGGAGACCCCGACGACGTCCGGCTTCTCCTTCGCCACCGCCGGCATGACCAACTGATTGCAGAGGTCTCGATAGACGTTGACCTGCTCATCGTCCAAACAGGCCAGCACTTCCTTCGAGACGCCGGGGCGATAGCCCAGATTGCTTTCCATCGGATAGAAGACAAGCGACGCGGGATAATAGGCTGCGGAAATGTAGGCCATCGTCTCGCGGAAAGTGTTCAACGCGCCTTCCAGTATCTCGGCCTGGTAGAAGCGCTCACCACGCACGATCAGCTTGGCATCCTCGGCCCGATCAGCCAGATCGAACACATCGACCGCATAGGCCTGCTCCACCACCGCCTTACGATCCCCTTCCTGCTCCGTCAGCGTCCCCGCCTTCTCTTTATCCTGCAGCGGCTTGAGCTGCATCCCCAACCGGGCTTTCACCCAGATCAGGAACTCCATGCTGAAGAAGTGATCCCACATCTCGATATTGATATCGCGCTGGATGACTGTATGGCCGGCTTGGCGGAGGACGGCAGTCAAAGATGGCAAGGCCAGATAGGGAGCAGTCGGCACCCACTCAGGCGGAAAGAGCAGCATGACCTTGCTGGTCTTTCTGGTTCCCTGCAGAGGAGCCAATGCGTTGATCTGAATCAGTTCACTCATCTCACATCTTCCCTGCCAATGACGGTGCGGCGCCTATTATCTTCGCTGCCTGATATTGCAGATCCGGCAACTTCTGCAGCCCGAACCGCGCGATATAGAGAAAGATGTATTCACGGATGAACAGGCGCAGGTCCCAGCCCGGGTTGTGATTCCGTTCAAACTCCTGGAACACCCGCTCTGCTTCTTCGATACTCATCCCGTCCTTCACCGTATAGTAGTAGTCAAGCGCCAAATCCCACTCGGGATTCTTATAGGCCGTCACGCCCCACTTCTCAGGGTTCTTCGCCACCGGGTTATGCCGGCCCAGGTCGAACGTACCGAAGCCGAGGGAATGGACATGTTCTTTGTTCGCTTCGAGAAATTCAACCGACGACCAGGCATCCTCCCTCGTTTCGCCAGGGAACCCGAAGAAGCCCATACAGTGGTTCCAGATGCCCGCATTCGCCGAGAGCTGCAAATGCTTTGTGATCACGTCCGTCGTCGTCGCCTTGTCCATCAGCTTCAGCACCCGCTCGTTCCCCGACTCGTAGCCGAAGTGGAGATACCGACAGCCCGAGTCCTTCGCATCCTGCCAGACCTGATCGTCCAACAGGCTCTTCTCAAACCGCATGTGCGTGGTCCAGGTGATCCCCGACTGGCTGTCGATCAGCCCGCGCGACAGCTTTCGAAAGAGCGCAGGCGGATACGATTCGTCGGTGAAATGGAAATGCCTGGCGCCGTACTTGTCACGGAGATAGGTGATGTCGGCCAGAATGTCCTGAATCTTCTTCGTCCGGTAGCCCGCCGTGTAGCCCTCGCCATGGTCGCAGAACTCGCAACGGCCCCAATAGCATCCCCGCGTCGCCAGGTACGGCAGGATCTTCGTCGGTACGAAATATTTATGGAGCGGCAGCCCGTCAAAATCCGGCGGCGGCAGGGTCGCCATGTCTTCCGCAAAGCTCGTCTGCGACACATGCACGCCGGTGGCGTCCTTATATATGGTGTTGGGCACATCAGCCAGACTCCGCTTCGCCCCCACCGCCGATACCAGCTGCACAAAGGCAGTCTCCCCTTCATAGACCACCGCACTATCGAAGTATTGGAACAGGGGCGACTTCGGCAACACATCGCGCAAGCGCGTCACCGTGTTGCCGCCGATCGTCACATGAATGTGAGGGAAATGTTGTTTGATCAAGGCACAGAAGGTCATGGAGGAGAACATCTGCTGCTGCAACACGATTGAGATGCCGACTACATCCGGCTGCTCTTGCTCGATCACCGGCTTCACCAGATGCTCGAACACGTCGCGGTAGATATTCACCTGCGTGTCGTTCACTGCATCCATGACCTCGGACGACACGAAGACCTTGTACGACAGATCCGTCTCCATCGGTGGCATGCAGATCCGCGCGGGAAAATAGACCATCGAGATCACCGACGTGACCTCACGGAATACATGAATCGCCCACTCTAACCGATCGATATCGTAGAACGTTTCTCCGCGAATGATCGCTTTCGCTTTCTCCGCATTCTTGCCCAACTCTTCGATCCTCTGCCTGGTCAAATCGCAGAGGGACAACTGCAGATCCATCTCCTCGGCACTCAGATCGCGCTTCTTCGACAGTTTGCGGAGCCGGTCGAGCTGCCGAGGCACCCGGTACAGGACTTTTTTCAGGAAGTCCTCACTGAAGTACCAGTCGTACATTTCGAGGTTGATGTCTTTTTGGATGACCGTATGGCCGGCTTGACGGAGGACGGCGGTGAGGGAGGGAAGGCTCAAATAGGGTTCGGAGGGGAACCAGTCCGGCGGGTAGATGAGCAGGACCTTCATCTTCCGGCCGCTGGTGGCTTCGGAGGCTTCACGATGGAGCATAATCAGCTCCTTTGAAGCTCGCTCACCCTTCGTGTACTCAATCCGCATTCAGACTGATTCTCCTAAGACTAACTGACAGGAAACTATCAGAAAGCCAAGGGGTTAGCCACAAGAGAGGGTATTGTACGGGCGGGGGAGGAGGGGGGTCAAGGGCGGCGATGGGATGACCCGACAGTCCTTTTTGCTCGCGGAACGCGCGCCCTGAGAAGGGCCTCGTTCGACGCGCGCAGTCAAGGACAATCGGGTCACCCCCTCCAATGGAGATGGAGGAGAGAGGAAGGAGGATAGGAGAGAAGTCAGCTGATTCCCTGTGCTCGTGGACTTCGGTATGTCAGAACCTATCAAATTCATAAACCATCAGCGATGCTCGAACGACGAGCGTACGATAAGTGCTTGTCAGGCAGCCCTTACTAGTGGCGAGGAGGGAAGGTTAATAGAAATCTACATGCCGCGAAAATGAGAGATGGACTATATAGTAATCCTGAAAAAGTAAGATACCAGTATTTATTGTCCTTCGAGTCAAATTCGGCCAGGGCCCCAGTGGCGAGTGGAGACCTTCTAGGCGAAGACGATCAAATGAACCGAACCTTGGAGTCTAGTCGTACGGAATATCCTGTGGGCGCGATGCTGCCCTTGCTCCATACCCAGGAATACTGTTTATGTCATGGCAAAAGTCATGGTCTCGACTAACTGCAAACCTGCGGTTTGATAATAACACCGCTTTAATTTGACTCCAATCTTTCCAATTAGACCTAAGTCGTCGTTCATCCTTTTTTCTAAATCTGAACATTTTTAGCCTATGTGATGAAACGGTATTTAGCCGACCATCTCGCTGTTGCAACTCAACAATTGCAATGATGTTTGTTAGCGAGCGGGCATCCGCACAAGCGGAGTGGTACTCCCTTAACAATTGCTGTGTGATCACGAGTGAGCCCTCGTGAAATAACCACTTTATGAACCGCTTATACTCCTCATCAAGGGGATTACAGAAATTCTTGGCTATGCAGTTGTCAACCAGAATGTCCTTCATCACTTGGTGGCATTCATGGCAATATCCATGACATCGTGAAGATAAGTATGGAAGAAGTCCTTTGGGGCACCTACAATGCGGCCGTCCTTTGAAAGATCGATTTTGAAGGCGCTGGTTTCTGGCCCAACTGATCGAAGGTAGAGCACCGAAACGTCACTTGGCAGGATCTTTTCTTGCGCAATCAAAAGTCTCAGCCGATTCAGTAAATACTCACTATGAGTCTCGATAATATATCGCTTCTGGTCCCTCTTGGTCCTCTCCACAAAATAGTCAGCAAGATCAGCTTGGGCACTTGGGTGAAGGTGGATCTCTGGTTGAGAAACTGCAAGGGTTGACCGCTTAGGTAGCTGCAGATCGGCAACCAGTATAGGTAGAACCTGACTAACCCCGAAGCCAACATCTGCTAGTCCAGCACGAACACCATTCTCCCCCGTCTTTACTCGTATTTCGAAACGTCCCTCCGCCAAGCGATTCGTCCTAATCTCATCGAGCAATTTCAGCTTTCGCAGACTAGTTCTTAGCTTTCTGAATTCCGGGGTATTTCGCTGCTCCCAGTCAGCAATTTGATGGATATAATTTTCTCCCGCACGATCGACTCTCAAATTCGATTTGGACACTTGGTAGTAGGTTCGGAGTGGTTCTTGCCGAAATGCACCAATGTAATTGAACCTCTTAGCAAAGGATTGAGTAACACCAGTAATCCCAGTTAAGTGAGGAATCAGTACGTAACTACGTTTTTCCTGTATGGCTTTAAAAAAACCATGCGGACTATTGAAAGAGAATCTATGGGATGGAGGCGCTGTCTTTAAGTCTAATATCTCTGGTGGTGAGCTGACAGACAATCCCGCGTCCTTCTTCTTTTTCTTTCGGCGCTTGCCTTCCTGCTTCTCTAAAAAGCCACTTACAGCACCCATAAAGAGTTGAAAATCTTCGTCCTGAGTTGTCTTGAAGAAAGGATCATCATGAGAATTATAAAACCATTCAGCTTCATACTTTTCCTTCTTTGAAAGGCTGAGCTTGAATGGACCGTCATCGTATGAAGCAAAAACAACTTCTGGCAGTCTAGAAATCTGCGATCCGCAATAAGATCCGCAGACCGATACAGCCTTATTCTCACTACCTTCATAACGAAGTGAAATCTCGAAATCATGGTTGGTTTTATGCCCATGTGAGATTGAGCAGAAGTCACCCATATTCACGAAGGAGCCATTCGGTGAAAATAAAATGGGGAACTGGTCCGATTGAACAGCTCCTAGCAAAGCAGATAGCAATGAGCTCTTGCCACTACTATTCGCTCCCAGGAGTAAAGTGATCTTGGATAGCCCCACATGTAGTTCGCGAAAGCACTTAAAATTCTTTAGCGACAAGCTTGTTAAGTACATGTTCGATCTAGTTGAAAAATTGAGACTCCATCGTTTTCGATGCGTGACCAAGCTAATGGAATTGGCCTCTGCAGTCAAGAACTGGAATACGAGCAAAGACAAGGGGACAGGCTACTTTTCTGACGCCTTCAACAGACACCCTCGCCTCCTGAGCGTCGATTCTAATCCCAATGCCGCCGCGATCGTCGCCTGCCACTCTTCAGCTCCAAAGGGTTGCTGTCGATTCACACACCTGCGCAGTGTCGTGAGTTCATGATCGAACAGCGGCTGATCGATCCACTGAAGCCCGTCGCTCGGTGTTTCGCATGGTACTGGGTCACTGAGATGCGGGAATCGTAGACTCGACCACGGCCAGTCCATCGCGTGTTCCACTAGGCCAGCTCGAACTGGATTGCGAAGAACATGGCGGATGGCAATGAGCAAGTGGCCATCCTGCTGAATGGGGAAACTCTTAAACCTCCCCTGCCATACGTGTCCGTGACTCCGGTAGTGTTGGTGATACCGCCGAACGTGACTCGTCATCCACCATTGCATGAAGGGACTGAGTGTTGTTTCGGTCGCCGGTTGTAGCACCAGATGAAAGTGATTTGGCATCAGACAGGCCCCGAACACTTTAACGGAAAACTTGCTCTTGGCTGTCACGAGTAAATCTAGAAAGGCGGCGTAGTCCCCCTCTTTATGAAAGACCGTCACCCCACCGTTCCCTCGATTGAGAACATGGTAGGTATGTCCGGCCACTTGGCCACGTGGAATTCGAGGCATGGTGAGATACGGTATCCGAATTAGCAGCTGCGTGGCAAGATAAAGTAGTCTGTCCCCTTTCTTCCTCCCCTAATTATCGTGTTTGAAGAAGAGGTGAAGATAGGAATCCATGGTACTTTAGAAAGAAATCACATAGCATAACGAAGGCAGACCAAGCGGCAGGACCCATCAAAAGCTGGCTTATAAGAGTCCTCGTCTATGCTTCCCCTGTTAATGTGTGTGTTCATCTTGAGTTGGCCAATCGCCCAGGCGCTTGCGGTCGACCCACGTGAGGCTGACCTGGTTCCCATTGGAATCGTGCTCGCCGACCCTCAGCATTACAACCTGAAGTCAGTTCGGTTCCAAGGGACCATCACAGGGATTACCATCTTACCTCTTCAGGGAGGCTGCGGAACGGTCGATGGCTATCAGATTCAGTTCGCCGACGAGACAGGAGACATCGAGGTGTTGGATGAAGGGTGGTGCTTGAAAGGAGCGAAAGGGGGCCCTCCGATCTTGACTCTGACTCCGGCCAAGATCGGCGATCGAATCTCTGTTACTGCCATAGTCATGTCTCCCACTACCGCACCGGGAATCCAGATCCGAGCCAAACTTCAAAGGATCGGTGCCAATACTGGCTTTAATTCGAGAGAACACATACCTACGTGTCGCACTTTCGAGGAGTGCGCAGATAAGCCACGCCCCTCAAGGTGAGCTTAGTTAAAATATTCCTCCAATCCATTTCCTGAGAGGCGTCCTCGTCTGCGGAGTGTGGATGAGAGGCGAGCGTGGCTGCAGTCGTTGCTTGCCAGTCTGCCGTTTCGAATGGCTGTTGCCGGATCGGCATCGGACGACTAGCACGAGTTAGAACGTATGAGAAAGTAGCCTGTCCCCGTTTCTCTCCCGTGCTAATTCGGAATCTATGAACCTCTACGACATCGACCTCGTCACCATCGACGGCAAGCCGCAGAAGATGGACGACTACCGTAGCAAGACGCTGCTCATCGTCAATGTCGCGAGCGAGTGCGGGTTCACGCCGCAGTACGAGGGGCTGCAAGCGCTCTACGACAAATTCGTGGACAGGGGTTTCGTGGTGCTCGGTTTCCCCTGTAATCAGTTCGGGCAGCAGGAGCCGGGCGGCGAAGCAGAGATCGAGCGGTTCTGCACCAGTAACTACTGCGTCACCTTCCCGATGTTCGCAAAGATCGACGTGAACGGCGTGAATGCGCATCCGCTCTACAAATACCTCAAATCGGAGAAGCCTGGATTTCTCGGCACCGAGGCGATCAAGTGGAACTTTACGAAATTCCTCGTGGGCTCAGACGGCACGGTATTGAGGCGCTATGCGCCGAGCGACAAGCCAGAGGCGATCGAAGCTGACCTGGCAGCAAGGCTCTAAGCGCCAACGGAGACCCTCCTCGCCTGTGATCTATTTCACCACGAGGAAAAACGGGGACATTCTGAATTTCCCGGCGGTTCACTGGCATGAAGCAACGGGATTCGGTCGGAAGGAATACAAGATCAAGCGACTACTCTGAGGTCATCACCATGCAAAAGCTCAAACGCGCAGCTTCCAGGTTTCTGATCTGTGTCGAGAACAAGGGCTATACGGTTTCCCTTGAAAAGCGAAAGATCTATGTCGCCCTTCCCAATTCGATGGCTCTCAAGCACGGTCAGGTCCGCGTGATTGACGAGTCCGGAGAAGACTACCTCTATCCCAAGAGCTTCTTCTTGCCCATTACGATTCCCCAATCGCTCCGAAAGGCTATTCTGAAAGCCGCATAACGAAAAGAGCCGAGGCGTCCGGAACCATTTCCAGGCGCGTGGCTGATTTCATTTGAAGTGGCTGACACCGGCTGTCCAGGTTGGTATACTTGCGAGCAAGGTGTTATATGAGCAAAGTGGAAGCGATCGAACAGCAGATTCAGAAGCTTTCTCCCGCAGAACTTACGGCGTTCCGTTCCTGGTACGCTGCGTTCGATGCTGAGGCCTGGGATCGCCAGTTTGAGGCCGATGTCCAGGCGGGCAAACTCGATGCGATGGCTGACAAGGCGCTGCGTGGCCACACCTCCGGCCAGTCCACGAAGCTTTGATTCATCATCCATCTCACCCGCCCACTACCCCGGCGCGCCGAGACGCGCCGTTTTCCCAAGCCCAGCTTTTGGTCCTGCTACAATGCCTTCCCCGCTCCAATCCGTGAACAGGCCGACAAAACTTTTGCACTCCTGAAGGCGAACCCGCAACATCCGTCCTTGCATTTCAAAAAGGTAGGGCGATACTACTCCGCTCGTGTGAGCCTCAATTATCTATCGAGCGGTGGGAGTTGAAGCCACGGACGGGATCGTGTGGTTCTGGATTGGCACACACGCAGACTACGACAAGTTAATTCGCTAGCCCATTTCAGGCGCGTGGCTGAGATCTTATTTATCTGGTTTGACGAACGAGAGAGACAAGACAGACCCGCGCACCAGATAGACTGCCCCTGAATCGTCCTCCACGTACCTCCCCTTACACTGCGATCGGCTCCCCGCTCGCGATACTCACCGAGTCCCTAGTTGACGCTTATACAAACTTTTGTATACACTGTAGGCCGTGAAACGGATCGTCTGGTTGGGGGCATCCCTGGAAGATCTCCGAAGCTGGCCGGCAGAGGCTCAGCGAGACACTGGATATCAACTCTACAAGATCCAGTCAGGGCTGGACCCATCCGACTGGAAGCCCATGCCCAGTGTAGCCGGAGGCGTTCAGGAGATACGGATTCACAATGACAACGAGTACCGGGTCATCTATCTGGCCAAGTTGGCAGAGGCGGTCTATGTGCTGCACGCCTTTGAGAAAAAGACTCGCAAGACCCCGCAAACGGCGATCGAGGTTGCGCGTCGACGGCTTCAATTGTTACTGAGTCAGAGGAGGAGAACATGAAAAAACGTGTGTCGACGAGCAATATCTTTCGGGACTTGGGATTTGGTACTGAAGAGGCGGCCAACTTAAAATTGCGGGCGATGCTTATGGTCGAGCTCGAGAAGTACATTCAGGCGAAGCACTTGACCCAGAAACGGGCCGCTGAGCGTCTCGGTGTGACGCAACCACGGATCAGCGACCTCATGCGGGGCAAGATCGAACTCTTCAGTGTGGATACGCTCATCACCATGCTGGCGCATGCCGGCTTGAAGGTCGATGTGCGAGTCAGACGATCCATCGCTGCCTGAAAGAGAAAGAAAAGGGAGCAGGCTACTTTTCTAAGAGAAGCCAAAGGTATCAGGAACCATTGCCTGGCACGTGGCGGGGATCTGGTTCATCCGGTTTCAGACTCGCGCGTTGCTTTCTGGATTTTCAGTTGGACTTCCAAGTACCTTGGTGCTCACCATAAAAATGCTTTAGCCTGCTATGGAAAAGGCGTATTCTTCAGCACCAGGAACGGTCTGACACAACTATTCGACCATCAGCAGGACACCGATCGTGACACAGCCGGAACCTATTCGGGTATTTGACTCGCAGGGCGAGGATTACACGCGCGCCTTTCAGGTCTTTCTCGACCACACCGACCAGAAGCGGAACGCGAAGCGGTTGTTGCAGGGGCTGGTGGACGACTTGCCCTCGCGTAAGGTCTTCATCGACGCCGGCGCCGGAAACGGGGATGTCACTCGCGCCTTCGCCGGGGCCTTCGACCGCACCATCGCGATTGAACCGAACACGCATCTGTTGACCCAGCTTCAGCGTGCCGTCCCGCAGGCCGAAGCCATCGGCACGTCGATCTTAACCACCAGTCCGAAGGCCCAGGGCGATTTCGTCCTCTGTTCCCATACCCTGTATTACATTCCGGCTGAGGAATGGCTCGCACACCTCGAACGGCTCGTCTCCTGGATGTCGCCCACCGGCATCACTGTCGTCGTGCTCCAGAACCGCGGCACCGCCTGCATGACAATGCTGGAACATTTCTTCGGCCACCGGTTCGACCTCGGCGTGCTCGCCGACACCTTCCGCGCAAAACACGGCGCCCGCTACGACGTCACCACGACTCTCGACCCCGCGCATGTGGAGACCTCAGAGTCCGCCGCGGCTTACACCGTCGCCGAATTCATGCTCAATCTTCTGCCAATCAACCAACCGCCAGCCAGGCGCGACGTAGAAGCCTATGTCGCATCAAATTTTGCCACCGCCGATGGGACCCATCGCCTCTCAGTCCATCAAGACTTTCTCCAAATCCGAGCACGGCAGTGAATCGCCAACACTGCGGGTGAGGGGGACCTGGTTTATCTGGTCTGTCTGGTTCGTCTAGTCTATCCGGACGAGAAAGACATGACAGACCTGCGCATCAGCTAGACTGCCTTTGAATCGCCCTCCCCTCACGCAAGACTTCCATATCGTGCGATTACATTTTGCTCCTGTCCATCGTGCTAGGCAGCCCATCGCATGCAAAATGGAGTTGCAACTGACTGTCCGCGCTCCTCGATAGCCTTCGGCAGAGCGTCAGGCCGCGCGGAGCGGATTCTATGTACCGTCCTGCCTTGAAAGGGGCAACGACTGCAACAAGTCAGCCAGCGATTTCGATTCGCGTTCAGGCAATTCTTGGAACTGCACACCGAATGTGTAGCCACTTGTCCAACGCACCATCGCGCTGGGGACATAAATGAGGGAGGTTTGACGAGGCCGAATCTGAAGGTGAATCGCTGTATGGGGAAGCATGGGAATCGTGCTCGTCACCCGGCACCCTCCCATGGAGAGGTCTAGCACAACAGCGTCCCTGACCTGCACTGAACCGGAGGAGTAGACCCCTTGGAAGTTGACGGGATGACGTCGGTGCTTGCGTTGTTCAACTGTAGGCTCCATATCGCCCTCCTCATGTCTCTAATTATGAGAGAGCCGGCATCGGCGCCGGAGCACTGCCTCGGGCAGAGCACGAACAGCTGTTCATCATCCGTCATCAGAATATTGGCTAACTTGCCTCTCTGAGAAAGAGTGATATCCACACTACCGCAGCGATATACGCTAAGGCACCTGACGGAACAGCCAGGTCACAACTCATTGGAAGAATGAGGGTTAGGTCTTTCCATCCCCATTTCGCGACGGTTGGCGGGATCTGGTTCATCTGGTTTCGTTGGTCCGGAAAAAGATACGGGGACAGGCTACTTTTCTAGCAGTTTTCGTGGCCCGTCCTCGTCTCCGCAGGATAGACGTGAAACTGTGCGCGAAGTATGAGAAAAAGCAGCCGGTCCCCTTATCTTTCTCCATGAAATATTATAGGCCCTGTGAAGGCTCGACCTATTGAGCCTTTGCTCCGCATCCCTTGTGGGCACAGGAGCAGGGAACGCTGGATTTCTCCTCTCGGCAATTGGACGAACAAAATTCCTTCCCCGGCTCTGCCTGACAGGTGCAGCGAGGGTTCGCACATGACTTGTCGGCCATGATGTGACTCCTTCTTTGGTTGAGACCCTTGCGGGGGCAACGAGGCAGGCAACCCCTCTTGCCTGTCTCTCAGGAGTCTACTCGATATCGCCCAGTTGGCGCCTGCGAGTCCTTCTCCCCATCAACGCTCTATTCGACCGCACTACGCACCGAGGTGTTTTTTGAGAATCGGAGAATCCTTGATAGCTGGATTCGCAGGAGCCAGTGCTACGGCCTGTTTGAAGGCGGCGGTCGCCTCATCGTGCTTGCCCAGCTTGTCGAAGCTGAGGCCCAAGTTATACTGGGCTTCCGCAGACTTCGGATCGGACTTGAGCGCTTTCTGAAAACGATCGGTCGCGACATCCATGTGGCCCTGCTTGTATTGGCTCACCCCTTCGTCATTGTCCGCTTGACCAGGCGAGCCGGCCACAGACATGAGAGCCCCGTCAGACGCAGGGGCCGGGGCATTGGCAGTCGCAGCCGGGGCAGTCTTTGCTGCGGACCCAAAAGGCTTCTCAGAATCACAAGACACGACGGTAATGGCAAGACCCGCCAGAATGACACTCAGTGCCAGAGATACCTGTTTCACAATACACCTCCCATTCGATATGGATGAATTCTTTGGGGCATAGTGGCTCAATCTGACAGACCCCGTCTGAGCAATACAGCTCACTCGCCCGGTGAGATTGAGTCCATGCTGAACGGACAAATCAGATCGGAAAAGAAACGAGGACAGGCTACTTTGCCGGGAGAAGAGAATAGTTAGCCCGGGCACACTTCCAATGGAGCCTACACATGACCACAAAGAAAAATGTTTTCATCAGTTTCGACTACGAGCATGACGAAGACGCAAAGATCTTGCTCGCCGAACAAGCAAGACTGCCTGACAGTCCGTTCGACATTACCGATGCTTCAGAGAGAGCGCCTCTAACCGATGACTGGAGGGACAAGGTCCGGCGCCGAATGGATAACATCGACGTGGTCATAGTCATTTGTGGCGAGAACGCATATCTCGCAAAAGGCGTGGCTGCGGAATTGACGATCGTTCAGGAGAAAAACAAGCCCTATTTCCTCTTGACGGCTTACCCACACAGGACTTGCACAAGGCCAACATCAGCCATGTCATCGGACAAGGTCTACGAGTGGACCTGGGACAATCTGAAGACGCTGATCAAGGGATGGAGATAACGAACTATGCGGGGGAAAAGAAAAGGGGACAGGCTACTTTTCGGGTTGGCTCCGGGGGCATCCTCGTCTACGGAGTGTGGATGAGAGGCCGAGCGTGGCTGCAGTCGTTGCTCGCCAGTCTGCTGTCCCGAAGGGCTGTTGCCGGGTCGGCACCGTACGACTAGTACGAATTAGGATGTATAAGAAAGTAGCCTGTCCCATTTTCTTCCTCTATGCATGCCGTCCCGCACCAACAGCCTGCTGCACCAACTGCACCGCCTCTCTTCGCATCTGGGATAACTCTTCCACAATCTTTGTGCACGGCTCGGCTCACTTCTTTGCCGCTGTCGTCCAAACCACGACATCGCTGGTTTATTTAAACGACAAAAACATCCTAGGTTTGTCGATAGGACTTCGACCATCACTCGGCTATAACAACAACTCACCAACTGTCACTTGTCTCCCATGCCAAGTAGCACACGACTAACGATAAGACCACACAACCCTGCTGCAGTGATCGGTGTGTTTGTTGGACTGCTCGCTACCTTTGTCGTTGCCCCTGTCGTCGCTCATGTCGTCGCCGAGATATTGGTCTACGGAGCTATTCCCGACCTGATCCCCCCCATCGTGCCTCCGCTCAAGTGACCAACGAGCTAACCGCGCGGCATTCCCACCAGCCCTTGCACGGTCAACAGCGCATTCCCCTCAGCTCGACTGTTGACCAATAAGATCGTGCACCGAAGAAAGCGACCACTTGGGCCGCTTGATAAATCGACGCATGCCGCACCTTCTATCAGTACCAACTGTACCGCTGTATCAGGTAACAACCTATGACCATACTAGGTCATATCCTGATTCTCACACGACACCGCGCGGTGCATGATATGCGAGTACACGAGCACCGTACTTCAACCGGAGGTTCTCCGCCATGCTGTCCATCGAAGAGGCTATTACTGGGGAGGTTCCTAGGGGGCCTAAATGGACAGCGCAGGATAGGATTTTATCAGCATCGAATTCCATAGAGAGGAGGAGCCCATGCTCTACTACGCACTCGTGTTTTTGGTGGTCGGCTTGATTGCCGGTGCGCTGAATCTCGCCGGAGTGTCAGCAGTCGCGGTCCAGATTTCATGGATTCTGTTCGTGATCGGAGTAGTGTTGGTCGTGATCCATTTGGTCACAGGGCGAAGCACTCGGGTTGAGTAAACGGGGCTGCCGGGCTGTCCGGCAGGCCCATATTCTTTGGAGAAGAAAATGGGACAGGCTACTTTTCTGGCCAAGAAAACAAGCTCATGGTCCTCAAGATAAAGTAGCCTGTCCCTTTTTTCCTTCCGTCCCCTTTCCCCCCCAGTCAAGTTGAACCGAGGTCGCCCTTGCGCCTTCCTTCGGCTCCCTCCTACAATACGCCTCCCTGCGAGGTCCTTATGCCTTTCTTGAATTGTCCCTGCGTTAAAGGAGAGACTAAGCCTATGAGGCGAGCAATGTTCCTCACTCTTCTTGTCCTTCTGACTGGCTGCGCCACGACTGAGCGCGGGGTTCAAATCACTGAAGAACAGGTTGTTTGGATTCAAAAAGGGGTTACCGCTCGAAGCGAAGTCGTAGCGCGATTTGGCGTGGGCTACGTATATCCAGACACAGACCCACGACACGGTAAGGTCACTTATTTGCATGTAAAATCAGAGCCGCGTCAGCCGTTCGCCGCGTACGCACAAACTACAGCAAAAGAGTTTTGGGTCCAATATAACGAGAAAGGGGTTGTGCAGGATTTCGGATTTTATTGCTGGAGGGTCGAACCTAGCGGTGCAGTGGGCAGTTGTTGATCCGGATGGGCGAAATCATTGAGGAGGAAAAGGGGACAGGCTACTTTTCTGGCAGCTTTCGTGTCCCGTCTTCGTCTCCACAACGTAGCCGTGAGACTGTACGCAAAGTACGAGAAAAAGCACCCTGTCCCCTTTTCTTCCTCTGAGCAATTCGCCTTAGTGACACTTTGTAGAACTCGCGCATTTTCTCTTTGGGCAACGAGAGCGCAAGCAGAGCAAGCAATGAAAAAAATCACGCCATGTGGTGGCGATTGTCACGGCGTTTCTTCTCACTATATTGCGGATCTAGGAGACTTGACCTGATCACTTCCCCTGCGGTGAGCAGATGAACCAATTAATCACGGAAGGCTTGAAGGATGCCGGCCTGAAGGGAGGACTCGATGGAGGGAGGGACCCGTCGTCATTATCGAAGGAGAAGGGCCAGTATGGTGCCGGTGGCGACGATGACTCCCAGCACCCCCAGGGCCTCGAAAAGCGTGCGCATTTCCTTCATGGTCGTCATCCCCCTCATATGAAGGATAGCCGCGAGATGCCATTCCGTAAAGCTGGCATACTCCCTAGCAGCGAAAGGACCATCATGGACGGTCAACATGATGAACCTGCTGGGCCGAGAGGTGCATGGTCGAGCCAAATGACGGCGCGGAAAGATTGCCTGCTCTCGTGGGATTCATTCATAATTCCGGCATGCCCACCTACCATTCACACATGAGTGTGAATTACGAGAAGTGATTTTCGCCCGCTACAGGGCCAATGTCCATGGATCCTTCCCCGTCGCGAGAAAGTGATTCAGGCGTGTGCGATGCTTCTCGTCCACTTCAATAAACTCGACCCCGAACCGGAAACCCAGGGCCCACTGGACGACTGCCACCGACACCCACATAGACAGATCAGTATGAGGCAGAAAGAGGCGCATCTGGAGATAGTCCCCTGCTTTGATGAGTATGGGGGCTTCCACTAAACAGCCACTTTTGGATAGGTTGAGGACCCGTCCCTCGCCGGTCTGTACGCCGGTGGCCACGATAATCGAACACGGAAGCGCAATACGCTCACTCGACCGACATTCTACGGCACTCACCTGGGTAGCCATCTTATAACCTCCCTTCGATCACTGCACTGCTGGTCGCGGCAACTCGATTCTGCGACATTCTATGGGGTCGCCGAGGCGGCGACGAGAACCACGGCCCAACCTAGTGGGGTGAACACCACAAATCCCAGGAAGGCAAGCACAGAGCCTGCTCTGACAAGTGCCCGAACAGCGGCCATGATGACACCTCCCTGCCATTCAGCCTGTGAACGTCCGCTCTATAAGAAGGTTATTGGCAGGGGGGGGATGGTGAAAGACCCGAAAGAACTACCTCGGAGGGGGAGCGGGGCCAGAAAAAGAAAAAGGGACAGGCTGAGCTGTCCCCTTTCTCTCCCCCACCCCAGAAGGTCTTGCACCTAATTAGCAGCCCTCCTACAATACGCCTCCCTGCGAGGCCACCTTATGCCCTTCTCGATTCGTCCACACCGTCGCTTTCCTGCGCACTGCGCCGTTACGTCCAACGCGGGGCCACTCTTCTTTTTGACCTTCTGGGCACTGACAGCTCTCCTATTGCTGAATACTGTTCCTGCGAATGCGGAATGGGTGAGGCTTACCGAAGCCGACGGGATGACTGTGCTCTTCGATCCAGAGACCATTCGTCGCAACGGAAATCTGGTGAAGATATGGCTCTTGTATGACTACAAGACTCCTATAATCACGGGACGCGACACTGTTTTTTCTACGAAGATGCAAAGTGAGTACGACTGCATAGGAGAGCGCGTTCGGACGAATGCAATCTTCGAGATTGCCGGCAATATGGGAAAAGGTAAGGTGGTTTCGTCCAGCTTAGCTGAAGGACAGTGGATACCAATCGCACCAGACACGCTTGGTAAACGGGAATGGAAAGCTGCGTGCAGCAAGAAGTAATCGCGCAGTGTCTGAACAGGTGGGTCAGACCATCGAAATGGAGCAGCGGATGGTGAGTTCCACATCAACATGGCCACCGCACCGGCGGAAGGATGAGCTCGTGCACAAGAAGATCCTGCCACGGGCTGCATACGAACATATCTAGTACAAGATTGTGGCGAAGCAGACATCAGAAGGCTTGGAGAAGGACGCACGAGAAGCGAAGAAAGGTTTGTGGGCAGATCCGCAGCCAGGGCCCCCGTGGGAGTGGAGAAAGAGCACTCGTTAGAACGAGGGGGATATCGCTTCTTGTCGATGCGTTCTGCGCACGGTGTTCAACAACCTCCCTCATGGTCGAGAGCGGAGAGGTCGATTTTTCTCGGGCTTTGACGTATCCTTCCGCCGATTCCAAGAACACATATTTTGAATCGCTGGACATACGCGAACGAAACCGTGATCGCCATATGGAACTACAGTCCTTTCCTCTCGTAATCAAACGCTGGTTCCTGAGCCATACACGATTTATTGCGCCAATTACTTGGTATTTGGTAGGCGCTCTGCTGGTGTGCTGCACAGGAGTCTTGGTTGCCTGTGTTTCTGCCGGCGGTATTGTTGTCTACAAACCGTCTGAGTTTACTGAGCAGGCATCGGCACCATTCTTTTTTTCCATTGGGAAAAAGCTAAAGTATGGTACTGCGATATCAGAAGCAGTTCCCACCGTTCTGGAAGGAAAACTTGTTGGTGGTGAACTCAGAGCTGTATATCCGTCTCCGGACCAGACTAAAGCTGCTGCGGTAACGGGGGGAAAGCTTTACCTTGTAGAGCCCGGAAAACCCCCGCGTATTCTCTTGGATCCATTTGTCTCCTGGTTGGAAGGCCGTAAGATTCCGATAGGGGAGACATATTATAACTATGCCCACATTCAATGGGATGCTGCATCGCGATACATCTTCATTACTCGCGACAAGAATCAGGAGCCGCCGAAGAACCCAGATTCATTTCATCAGCCCAATCACATGAACCAGGCGCTGATACGCATTGATACAACTCAGAGCCACTCAATCGTTGAAGTGATTCCTGCCGGCCAGTTTCGCACGACGTTTGGCCCTTCATTTATTGGTGATAATGTTATCTGCTTTGATTCCGGTGATGACAAAGGTGACGTTTATCTGAAATGTATTGTGGCGGGAAAGGCTCACATCGTTAATAAGGTCGAACCAGACAAGATCGTTTTTACTGATGGCCTAGTACTAAATGGCAGGATTTTCATGACAAGTAGGCTAGACCATGTATCCGGCGACGTTCTCATGGTCGAGAGTGGATTTCATATGACCAAACGTAAGGATAGTTTAGTCGTCGATCTACTCCACAAAAATAGGCCCGACAGCCCAATGCTAAGTGTGGAAGGAGCCATTAACACAAAAGGGCATTGGGGGGATGGCATACAGGGAACAATTCTTCCTGGCGGACGGTACGCATTTTTACACGTTTGGAATAAGAACATTCTACTCGACTCTGAAACGGGATCTTACAAGGAACTCCCGACCAATACGCGTGTCTATCAGAATGTGAACTCGCGTGACCATGAAAGCAGTTTTTTTATGGGAACGTTCGAGCCAACCTCACCATTCAGAACAAACTATTCTCAGTAGTTATTAAAGTCCCCCAAGAAAGAAAAGTAGAAAGAAAAGGGGACAGGCTACTTTTCTAGGAGAAGAGAAAGGTGGTCGAACTCATTTCGCGGCGCGTGGTGGGCTGATTTGATCTACGCCTCTCTCTCACCCTCAGACTGATTCCCTCACTCCCCATAGACCCAGCCGATCTGACAAAGTAGAATGTCCCCGTTTCTCTCGCGCGCGCCTTCGGAATCTATGAACCTCTACGACATCGACCTCGTCACCATCGACGGCAAGCCGCGGAAGATGGACGACTACCGTAGCAAGACGTTGCTCATCGTCAATGTCGCGAGCCAGTGCGGTTTTACGCCGCAGTACGAGGGGCTGCAAGCGCTCTACGACAAATTCGAGGACCGTGGTTTCGTGGTGCCCGGTTTCCCCTGCAATTAGTTCGGGCACCAGGAGCCGAGCGGCGAAGCAGAGATCGAGCAGTTCTGCACCAGGAACTACGACGTCACATTCCCGATGTTCGCCAAGATCGACGTGAACGGCGTGAATGCGCACCCGCTCTACACATACCTCAAATCGGAGAAGCCTGGGATTCTCGGCACCGAGGCGATCAAGTGGAACTTTACGAAATTCCTTGTGGGCTCCGACGGCACGGTACTGCGGCGCTATGCGCCGAGCGACAAGCCAGAGGCGATCGAAGCTGACCTGGCAGCGAGGCTCTAAGCGCCAACGGAGACCCTCCTCGCCCTTGATCTATTTCACTACGGTGGAAAAACGGGGACATGCTGAATTTCCCGAAGTGACCAACACAAAACCATTTCGCGGCGCGAGGCAATCCGGCATCTTCCTCCCCTACCCCTACTCAACCTCACACAGCAATAGACCAAGCCGATCTGAAAAATAGAAGGGCCCCGTTTGCTCACTTACCGGCTTGATTCGAGACTGGTTTATACATTACATCGGTGCGCAGTACATACTTTTCTCCGCTGTGCACGACAGCACCCTCGTGCCAGATGGAATGTAAGAAGACGAGTGCCATCCCTTCCTTCGGCTGGACGGACAGGTATGGGCGTTGTTGCAGGAATGCCTGCTCCATGTCCCCGAAGAACCGTGTTTCCCCGCCCGTCATCCCCTCATTCAGATAGATCATGAACGTCATTTGACTCTCCTCCCAGCGCTCCATCCGTACATACGACCCATCTCGATGCGGCTTGAAGGTCTGCCCGGGGCGATAACGGTAAAAGCGCCACCGTTCGTTGAATCCGGTAAGACCATGCCCATCAATGACAGCTGGTAACAATGGTTCAGCGCGGTGGAAGAGGTCCGCAGCGAGCGACAGGTCATCAACCAGCACACGCTCGTTGTTGCGAACCTGTTCGATGATGACGTCGGCAACCGTGCCCGCTTCATAGGCAAGATCCTCGCTGCGTCGGATCAGCGCAGTGCATTCTTCGCGTGAGAGGAAGTCATGAATCACCAGCACCTTGTCTGGATCTAGAACCTCTTTGTCCATGGCAGCATCCCTCCGACTTCTGTAACAAAAAGCGAGGCTACCTTTTAGGTTCCTCCCAACTTATGATCGACAACGTTCCGCCCTGTCACTTCATGCACGCTTCCGGCCACCAGATGCTGGACCAAGTTGTAGAAGATGATTGGGACCATGACTCGTGGGTACGAGGACAGCACGATTGCGGCCAGAACCAGCCCGGTCCCGTTGTTGTTCATGCCTAATCCGTACATGAGTGAGATACGTTCCGCCTGGTCCACCTTAAACAAACGGCTTAATCCATATCCCGATGCGAATGCCGTGAAGCAGAGGCCTGCAGTGATTCCCAACGTCACCGCCAAAAAATCAAAATCGCGGTCCGCCACCGCCTGGGGGAGCGAGACCGACGCATTCGAGTAGTTCAACAGCAACAACACGATGGAATTGATGAGTTTGATGAACGGCATGACGGCGGTGAGTTGGGCTTCGGGAACTGCGAATCGTACACAGAGGCCTAGTATCGATGGCAACACGATCCAGAGTCCCAAGAATCCTGCCGACCCGTAGGCGGCGAGGTCCCGCAACACCGTCTCATACTCCTCCGAGGCCATCTCCCCAAACACGTGAAGCGCCACCGGTGTGATGACAGGGCTCAGCACGGTAGATGAAAGGACCAATCCCAAGCTCAGTGCCAAGTTTCCATTGGAGTTCTGCGCCCAGGCAGTAGACGCTCCGGCAATCGGCATGGCTGCGACCAACGCCAGGCCGACCAGGATGTGCTGCGCTTCGTCAGGTTCATACCACAGGCGCATGACAAGGGTGACGCCAAAAATATAGATCATGGGGATGACCAAATTGGCGGTGAGTCCGGCCAACAATATCCGGGTTTTATGCGCGAAGGATTTTAAATGTGACGTCTTCACACCCAATCCAGCATTAAACATGAGCGTGGCGAGGAGAAGCAGGAGCAGCGAGACATGGACGTTTGTCTGGAAAATTGAGACGTCGCCTAATGTGACGTTCCTGATCCATAAGCCGGCCGTTGGAAAGACGGCGGCGATTGCATAGGCGCTGATCAAGAACCAGAGTAAATAGTGATGGACGAACTGGGACAGGGCTAGAAACGTAGATTTGCGGTTCTCCATTTTTATTAGTTTTAGGCCAGATGAAAATATACGCCAAAGGACCTGATAAATCGAGATGCGCCGTGAGAGAAGAAAAGGGGACAGGCTACTTTTCCGACTGCTTCCGTGGACGTCCTCGTCTCTGCAACGTAGACGTGAGACCCATCGTGGTTATAATGGTGGCTTGCCAGTCTATTATCCTGAAGGGGTGTTGTCGGATTGGCAGCATGCGCGAAGGACGAGTCGAAACATAAGAAAAAGTAGCCTGTCCTCTTTCCCCTCCCCCTTATTTCGCACGTTCAAAGCAGACTGCCGCATCAGTACCGACCTTGTTCCCAGTTGTGTACTCGGATATGTAGATCAGTTTCCAGCCGTCGTATTTCTGAAAAACGGTGTTCATCTCAGACTTATCTCCCATATCCACTCACTCGCAACGCGTTTGAGCATTAGCACCATTTACCCCAGAATCCCATTTGGCTGAAAGCACATTGGCTGGCTGACAACCCGCAAGGCCAATACATGCAGCGAGCACTAAAAGACATGTCTTTTTCATTTGTATCTCTCGTATTTCCCCAGATCTGTGGACGCAAGGATATAGTTTATGAACCAAAACTATATACAACTCATACCTAACAACTTCAGCTGACACTGTCAAGACAAATCTCAACGGTCTTCCTCATATACTGTTTCGTAACGGCTAAAAACAAAGATTTGGAGTCGGGCATGCGTAGTGACTTATGAGGGACACGGAGAAAATACAGAAATCATTTCGTGATGCGTGGCGGGGATCTGGTTCATCTGGTTTCCTCCGTCTGTCTCGTGTGATTGGTTCGACGAGCGAGAGAGACTAGACAGACCCGCGCATCAGCTAGACTGCCTCTGAATCGCCCTCCCCTCCCACAAGTCCTCGACAGGTCCTCGGAGTTACCAAGTCTGTGATAGATTCTCTACTGAACCCCATGAAACGAACCCTGCATTGTCTTGCTATCGTCGCCTCACTCATCGGCGTCGTTGCATGCCGTGAAGATATCTCCCCGCTTGTCTCTACTGAGGTATCGTTTCGAAGCCATGATGGTACCAACCATGAAAACGCTCTTACACAGGAGCAATTGCAGCTGCTC
>Ga0207104_1009_pt1 | contig 53457 bp, 60 predicted proteins | sample Alteio_BWMinHeat_79_FD_153538 | JGI IMG/M metagenome (GOLD analysis project Ga0207104, IMG submission 153538) | Enriched cells from forest soil in Barre Woods Harvard Forest LTER site, Petersham, Massachusetts, United States -... | ecosystem: Environmental > Terrestrial > Soil > Temperate forest >...
AATAACGATCGCCGGCTTGCTGGTCAGAACCCAAGAGACCCTCCGGACTCCTCCAGCTGTCGTATCACCGCTGACTCCCGCATTCACGACTCGATAGGCATAGCCTGCTGCATCCAGTGTCCGCTGCAGTTGAGCGGGATACGATTCAGTCGGCGCCACTCCTAAGCCGGCCGTCAGGCTGTTGCCGAAGGCCACGATGCGCGGGCGTTCGGTGGACCCATGAACTTCCCGCCGGCCCGGTTGCGCCGCCACCTCGGTCTCCAGACGTGCGCCAATTCCACTACGTGGAGGGTCCGAAGACAGGGACGGGGAGGAGGATGCCATGACGCTGTCATAGCCATAGGGGACGATCAAGAAGAAGCAGAGGCAGAATAATTGTTTTGTGAGAATCCACGAGCAGCGCATCGTGATCCAGTATAATATAGCCTTGACGTGGACGATACTGCGGGAGCCTGACGGATCATAGACTATGATTACCCTCTCTCATCTGACGATGCGCCTGGCCGGCGGAGGCCATCAGATCACGATCCTCGACGATATCACACTCGAGATTCCTGATAAGCAAGGCGTAGCCATTGTCGGCCCCTCCGGCAGCGGGAAATCCACCCTGCTGGGACTTATCGCGGGATTGGATCGTCCGACGTCCGGCTCCATCACCTTGAACGGTGTGGAGATTTCGACGATGCGCGAAAGTGCCTTGGCGCGGTATCGTCGCGATCAGATCGGCTATATCTTCCAATCCTTTCATCTTATTCCCACCCTGACCGCCGTGGAAAACGTCCTGGTGCCGTTGGAGTTGGCAGGGATATCCTCGGCGCAAGAGCGTGCGGCGCATCTCTTGAGGACCGTCGGCCTGGAAGAACGGCTGCATCATTATCCCGTCCAGCTGTCTGGCGGCGAACAACAGCGAGTGGCGGTGGCCAGAGCGTTCGCCTGTCACCCTCCGATTCTATTGGCCGACGAGCCGACCGGCAACTTGGATTCGTCCACGGGACAGCACGTGATGGGTCTGCTCCGTTCTCTCCATAGCGACTACGGCACCACATTAGTCTTCGTCACACATGATCTCGCGCTCGCATCCTCAATGGAGCGTGTGATTGCGTTGCGCGACGGACGCATCGAGTCCGATACCCTCACCGACTCAGGCTATCCAGCCGACGAGTCATCCGCGTGAATCGCTTCATCTTCAGGATGGCCTGGCGTGAAACCCGGGGAGCCTGGCGGCACTTTCTCTATTTCTTCGCCTGTATCGCGATCGGCGTCGGAGCCTTGGTCGGGGTGTCGCTGTTTAGCACGCACGTGGAGCGCGCCGTCACGAAGGAAGCGCGTGGAATGTTGGGCGGCGATCTCGAGATTCGTCTGACGCATGCCCTGAGTCTCGCGGGGCAGGCGGTGTTGCAGGGACTGGGCGAACGAGACCTGGCCTTCACCCATGTGAGCGAGCTGGTCGCCATGGCGGCACGCACGAGTCACGGACCCGCTTCGACCCAATCGACCCAAATCATCGAACTCAAAGCCGTCGAATCGATGTATCCCCTGTACGGAGCGGTCCGACTCGACCCGCCACAATCACTCGATGTCCTGCTTCACCCGGACGAGCACCGCTGCGGCGGGCATTCCTGTTTTGGGGCAGTCGTACAAGAATCGTTGCTGATTCGGATGGGTCTCTCAGTTGGAGATACATTGAAGATCGGTCAAGCAATCTTTCTGATCACCGGCATCGTACGGACCGAGCCGGATCGAATGGCCAATGCCTTTACGTTGGGTCCCCGGGTGATGATCGTGCAGGAGGGATTACGTGCGGCGGAGCTGATCAAACCCGGCAGCCGGGTGCGAGAACGGTATCTCGTGAAGGCGCCGCCCGAGATGCCGCTGGAACCGCTCCTCACCGAGCTGCGCGACCGGCTGGCGACAGATTCCGTACGCGTATCCAGCTATCGCACGGCCCAGTCACAGTTGAGGCAATTTCTCGACCAACTCGCCCGTTATCTTGGACTGATCGGCCTCACCGCGCTGTTCATCGGCGGACTGGGAGTAGGGACCTCCATTCATGCATTCTTGAGGGACAAGTTGCGGACGATCGCGATCCTAAAGGCGGTGGGCGCGGATTCAGCCACGGTGGTTTCAACGTATGTGGTGCAAGCGATCTTCTTGGGATGCGTCGGGAGCCTTGCCGGGATCCTGTTAGGCATTGCTCTCCAACGAGGGTTGCCCCCCCTCATGGCTGCGATGTTTGGGTCCGATCTCCTCGACCAATTAGGTGTCTCCTCAGAATTGTCGTGGCCCTCGATCTGGCCTCTCTTGAAAGGGGGAGCGCTGGGCCTGTTGTCGACGCTGCTGTTTACCCTGTGGCCCCTGTTGAAGATTCGAGATGTTCAGCCAGGTGTGATCTTCAGGCACGATGCAGAACAGATGGCGATCGAACCTGGAATTCCTTCGTCTCGATGGTGGGTGCGATGGGGACTGGACGATCGATGGAATGTCAGCACGGCCGGAGGGATCATTCTCGGACTCTGCGCCCTCTCGGTGTGGCAAGCCGGCTCGTGGTCGATCGGTTTCCTATTTCTGGGCGCGTTGTCTCTCGCTATCGCAATCCTCTTTGTCTGTGCGCGGGTGTTCGTGCTGGGGCTGGCCTCGGTACCCATGCCTCGCGTCTTGAGCCTTCGCTATGCTCTGGGCAACGTCGTGCGACCAGGAAGCCAGGCCACCGGGATCATGGTGGCCATCGGCATCGGGGTGATGGTGATTGTGACGGTGTCGCTGGTGGAACAGGCGTTGCTCCACCAAATACAGGAGAATCGACCGGCGGATGCACCAACCTTTTTCTTTATCGACATTCAGGCGGATCAAGCGGAGAAGTTCGTGTCGTTGGTCGAGCGGCAGACCGGTCAAACGCGTCCGGAACTCATGCCGCTGGTGCGTTCGCGACTTCATGCCATCAATGGACAGATCATCACGGCAGAAGAGGGGAAGGAGAAGGACGACAAACGCAGCGATGGGAAAGAAGGACGAGGGAAACAGTGGTATTTCACCCGGGAGTATGTGCTGACGTTTCTCGATAAGCTTCCGAAAGATAATAAAATGATCAAAGGGGAATGGTGGAAGCCCGGACAAGTCTTCTCGGCCCCACAGGTTTCAGTGGAGGAAGACGCGGCCACGCATTTGGGTCTCACGATCGGCTCGACCGTGGAGTTCGATATTCAGGGAGCCATGGTGTCGGCTGAGGTGAGCAGTATCCGCAAAGTCGAGTGGGGAAATTTCTCGACGAACTTTTACATGATCTTGTCTCCTGGCTCGATTGAAGGGGCGCCGTTTACCTATGTGGCGACGGTACGGGTCTCGCCCGAGAAAGAGGTCCCGTTGCAGCAGGCGGTCGTTGCCTCATTACCGAACATCAGCGCGATTCATATCGGCGACGTACTCGATGGTTTCGCGCGTGTGCTCGATCGTCTTTCGCTGGCGATCAGGGCTGTGGCGTTATTTTGTGTGGTGGCCGGCGGGTTGGTCATGGCGGCGGCACTCGCCTCGACACGCTACCGGCGTCTCTATGAATCGGTCATTCTGAAGGCGCTCGGCGCGACCCGTGGTCTGATTGCCCGTGCCTTCGCCATGGAGTATGTCCTGCTGGGTGCCGTTGCCGGGTTGATCGGGCTGACCCTCGGGAGTGTCTTGTCATGGGCCGTGTTGCAGTTTGTGTTCGAGCTTCCCTGGAACATACACCCACAGGTGCTTGGTATCGGTCTCTTCCTCACAATGTTGCTGACACTGATTGTGGGTTTTGCGAGTACCTACCGTATTCTCGGCCAACGGCCGCTGGCCGTACTTCGTCACGAGTAAAATTGGCGAGGGGACGAACGACCATTAGCAGACGGCGGAAAAACTTGGATAGACACAAAACACCGTTGGAATCTTCCAGAATGGCTCCGATGCCTCTACAGGTTCAGGATGCTCAAAAGGCGACCTTCTCACCCGCCCAACCCTGGCGCGCCAAGACGCGCTTTGTCCCAGGCAAGGCCGCAGCGAGTGAAGACCCTGAGGCGTACCATCTGGGGCGCACGGTGCGACGAATAAGGAGCACCACGTCTGTGCGCGCCGCCGAGTGAGTGAGGCGGCCGGGTCTCCGTTGAGGATCTGAACGATGCGAGAACGAAGCTGGAGGACTTTTTCAGCATCCTGTTAGATTGCCTGATCGGGAAGGCGCAGCTCCAGGATGCGGCGAAGGCGTCGTTCTTCGGAACGGAGGAAACTGGAAAAGCGAAGCCCGATCCCTTCGGCACAACGGGAGCGCACAATGGCATCGTCAATCATGATGGGGTCATCGCACTCGGCAGGATGAAATTCCAGCATCACGTGACTGCCCATCGGAATGCGCTGGCTCGTACGTACGCGGCACCCTCGGAGAGACAAATTCGAAAGCATTCCTTCGACGACGACGCGCTGGCTTGGATCATGGGTGGGGCGCACCTGTGCCGGATACTGGACCGAGACCCGCTCATAATTGCGTCGAGGATTGGTCTTCAGCTTGCCAAGGAAGGTTGTAAAACGGTGTGTACAGAGCTGGCACCGGACCGGATAAATAGTCAGGGCACCGAGCAGGCAATCGGTTACACTTTTTCGAGGTGCCAGCCGAGTTTTGGATGTGCCACAGTTCGGACAGTTCCCGATATGCATGGTTGGACAACAGCCCCATGAACGTGCTCTGAGAAGCTATTGCAGCTTCCCCAGCACGAAGGTAGTGAAGGTAGTGTAGCGCCGCCTCCGGCAAAGCGGCAAGCCCTCGAATGGGGGGTTTGTCACAGAGAGGCCAAGGGCCAGTTGGCGGTCGTACCGAACTCTTTTCGCGATCATTCACTGAGAATCCCGAAGATACTGCTGCAGCATAATTCCATCTCGCTCCCGCATTTTCACCACTATCCGTAGATGTTCCAAATATTGTTCCAAGGTTTTGCCGCCCAGGTCGATCTTGCGCGCTGTGAAAAAGTCCCGCACATCTCGTTCGAGTGCCGGCGTGGCGAGACTGACGATCCCGCCGCACATGCGGCGCAGCCCTTGCTTGGGGAACAGTTGGTCCATCTTCTCCCAATTCGTTTTCACAAAAGCCCAGGCCAATTCTCTGCCATAGACGTTGCCTAGGACGGCGCTAACGAGAAACGGCGCGTCTTGTGTGCGAATGTCTCCGCTGATGGTGCGGGCGAGCGTACGTTCGAGTAATGCTCTCAGCTTGAACGCCGAAAGCGAAAAGAGATAGCGCCGTTCCTCTTGTGGTGTGGTCGCTTTGCGGAACCGTTCGTGAAATTCGTCGTACCTGATTGCATCGCCCGTATGCGCGAGGATCGTGACGAGGGAGGGCACGACATTGGGATCAACGATTGTCGCATCGAGGAGATATGCCGCATACAGTTCTGCTGCGCGTCGTTGGATGGCAGGATCATTGCCGAGCTTTCCCTGTGCGCCGATCAGTTCACCTCGTAACTGCTTTGTTCCCTCGCTCTCGCCGTTTCGGGGAACCCAACCCAACGCGGCAACAGCCGGACCGACCCGGCCGCGTACGAACGCTTCAAACGCCGGCCGATCCTCTTCGGTGATGATCCGGTTCAAGAAGGAGAAGGAGTCGAGTAACACAGCCCAGACATTCTTGTCCTGCTCCGTGGTGAAGCGGGCTGTCAGGTCAAGATAGTCTGTGAGGGACATGAAACCTGCGATGGTAGTGGCCCAGGCGTCGTTAATGAGGTTGAACCGCTCGGTGACGGCGAGCCGGTCGACGCCGGCGTTCAGAAGGCGTTCCAGGAGATTTGGTGCATAGCGCACCCGATAGAAGCCATGGCCTCCCTCGTTTAACAGGATGGACTCCCAATCGTGAGGGAGCGGGACCGTCGTCTCCTTTTCTGTCAGGAGCATGCGGGAGCTGTTGGTCTTGCTGCTGGCGGTGACACGCATCTGGAGTGGGATCTGCCATCGCTGGTCTTGTGAGGAGCGGGGCTGCTCGTCCCTCAGGTAGCTGAACCGTTGCTGTGTGATCGTGAGCTCGGATGACGGACTGATCGTGGCGGTCACGAGCGGAAACCCCGCTTGAAAAATCCATCCGTTCATGAGTTCAGGCACCGGCTGCTTGGCGATCTTCCCCAATGAAACCCAGAGATCGTTCGTGTCCGCATTCCCATAGGCATGCGCCTGTAAGTAGTCTCGGACACCGTCTCGGAAGACCGTGGGACCGATGTGTTGTTCTAACATTCGGAGCACCGACGCACCCTTTTCATAGGTCAGAACGTCGAACATCGCGTCGGCATCCTTGGGAGCTTGCACCGGATATTCGATCGGTCTGGTACTGTGCAGCCCGTCTACGGAAAAGGCCGCGGCGCGTGAGCTACCGAAGCTGTCCCATCGTTTCCATTCCGGCTTCCAGGCATCGACGGCCAGCATTTCCATGAAGGTGGCGAAGGCTTCGTTTAACCAGAGCCCGTTCCACCAGGACATGGTGACTAAATCACCGAACCACATGTGGGCATTTTCATGTGCGACCACATCGGCCACACGCTCCAGCTCGCCCTGCGTGGCGCGCTGCCGATCGACCAGCAAGGCGGTTTCACGGTAGGTAATGGCGCCCAGGTTTTCCATGGCGCCTGATGCAAAGTCGGGAATGGCAAGCAGATCCAGTTTGCCGCCGGGATAGGGAATGCCATAGTAGTCTTCGAAAAACTTCAGCGAGGCCGCTGCGATCTCGTGACCAAACGGGGTGAGCGGTTGCTTGCCTGGAACGGTCCAGAGCCGTAGCGGTGTCTTCCCGACGAACACCGGTGCGGTGGCTTCGATCTCCCCGACGATGAAGGCGACGAGATAGGTCGACATCTTCATGCTGTCGGCGAAGCGCACGACTTTCCTGCCGGCCTCGCTGGACTCCGATGCGATGAACGTATTCGAAACCGCGGTCAGGCGTGGATCGATGACCAGGGTTGTGGCGAACACCGCTTTGAAATCCGGTTCATCCCAACAGGGAAAGGCCCGCCGCGCATCGGTGGCTTCAAATTGTGTCGCGGCCATCGTGTGCGTGACGCCGGTCGTGTCCTTATACGTGCTGCGGTAGAATCCTCGCAGCTGGTCATTCAATTTTCCTTGAAAGGTCAGATGCAGCCGCCACTCTCCTGGTGTGATGGACTGAGGAAACGTCAGGTGACAGCGTTGCATCGAGTCATCTAACGCAATCGTGGCCTCTAGTCGCATACTTGATGATCCATCAAGCGTGGCTGAAGCAATTGCCAGATCAACAGCATTCAGGATGATAGCGCTCGTTGCCTGCGTGACCGTGAGGGCAATGGTTTCCTTGCCTGCAAATGTGGCCATGACAAGATCAGGTTCGAGCCGGATCTCGTATCGATTTGGGACAATGTGTCTGGGCAATCGATAGGGGTCAACGGTGCCGGGAGTGTCATCAAGATTCATCTCTTCACCTTTCGGTCGTGCAGTCGTGGTTGCAGCACCAGCCGGCGCGAATGCTGAGAGCAGTGTCTGTGCTACAGGAAGGACCAGCAGGAAGCGGGCCTGTTGGGCCACGCTCTTAAACGCCTGGCGTCTGCTGATGGGATCACTCATGTCCTCTGAATATGCTGCGTCTGGACGCCCTGGGGGGTACCGACGATCAAGACGTCCGTTCGATTGACGAACAAGCCGGTTTCTACGACCCCAGGAATGTTGTTCAACGCGATTTCCAGTTCCCGCGGCTGGTCGATTCGGTCAATATGGACATCCACAATCATGTTGCCGGCCTCGGTTTTGAATGGGGTACCGTTTTGCTCACGGAGTACCACGCGGCTTTTGGTCAGTGCTTCGATTTCGCGCGCCGTACTTCCCCAGCCGAAATGAACCACTTCGATGGGGAGCGGGAATAATCCCCCCAGTACGGGGACTCGCTTGGTATGGTCGACCAATACGATAAACTGCTTGGCGGAGGCCGCAACGATCTTTTCCTTTAGGAGCGCTCCACCTCCCCCTTTGATGAGATTGAAGCCTGGATCAACCTGATCGGCCCCGTCGATTGCAACATCGATAATCCAGGCATTGTCCTGGTCGATGAGGGGAATGCCCTGCTGCCTAGCCAATTCGGCGGTCTCACGGGAGGTCGGCACACCTCGCAGCTTCATGCCGGCGCGGACCCTTTCCCCCAATGCCATGACCATATGCTTGGCCGTTGAACCAGTCCCGAGGCCAACAGTCATGCCATCGCGGACGAATTCTACGGCTGTTAACGCCGCCGCTTTCTTCAGGCTATCGAGGTCCTGGTTGCTCGTCATGACGTCGGACTATGGGCGAGGGCTGCTGCCACGGATGCGGCACCAAGTAGGGGCGTCTTCTGATTCATGACCACTTTGACCGGGATCGAACCCATGAAGCGTGCATAGCGGCCTTTGTTCTTGAAGGCTTTCATGAATGTTCCATCTTTCAGTTTGGCCAGTAACTTCGGTGCGATGCCGCCGCCCAGATACACACCATTGAGTGTCATGGCCTTCAGAGCGAGGTTCCCCGCTTCAGCTCCATAGATGGAGGCAAAGAGGTCGAGTGCCTGTGTGGCGATGTCTGCCTGCCCCTTAAGCCCGGCTTCTGCGATCACTGCAGCAGGATCACCGGCTTTGATTTGTTCCGAAAGCCATGTCGGTTCATTCTTCTTGCTGTCGCGAACATAGTCATAAATGGCATGCAGACCGGGGCCGGACAGCACGCGTTCATAACTGACATGCAAGTAATGACTGCGCAGATGGCGGAGCAGTTCAATTTCGTTGTCATTGTTCGGTGCGAAGTCTGCGTGACCGCCTTCCGACGGCATAGGCTGATAGCGCGAGCCGTTCCAAAAGAGGATAGATTCGCCCAGTCCGGTTCCGGCCGCGATCAGAGCGAGCGCCTGGTTGTGCGGTGGTGGAGCGCCAGCGTTGAGGATTTCGACCTCATCCGGTCGGAGCAAGAGGATCCCATGCGCCATGGCTTCGAGATCGTTGAGCAGCTTCACTTTCGGTATGTCGAAACGAGTTGCCAGGGTGGCGCCATCAACCACCCATGGGAGATTGGTCGCCTGGCAACGGTTCTGAATGACAGGACCGGCAATGCCGAAACAGGCCGCGTCGATCTTGAGTGGTTCTTTCGTTGGGCTTTCCGGCTCCAGCTCGGCATCATTGCTCTTCGCGCTGGCTGATTCGTCGATGGGCGTTGGAGGTGTCGGCGGGACGAGAAATTCGGTGAGCATGTCTTCCAGCGAGGTGTAATCGGCACTGTGGAATGATTCCAAACGGACGGGATCGACGCGATCCTTGCGCCAGTCGAACAGAGCTATATGAGTTTTTGTGCCTCCGATATCTCCGGCAACAATCATTCTGGCCTTATACGATCGTCTACTGTTGATGTAATGAAAGCTCGGCTGCCGCGGCTCGGTCGAGGAACCAGATGAGGCGACCTTTCTCTGGTGCGACCAGCGATGCCGGGAGCTGTCGTTCTGCCTCGGTCTTTGGATCGAGAATGGCCCGTACGACTTCTGCTTTGCCGGTTCCCGCAACGAGAAACAGTATCACACTCGCCCGGTTGATCACACCTAGGGTCATGGTGAGTCTTGTTGGAGGATCTTTCGGAGATTGGCTCACGGCAATCAGGCTCTGGTTGTCCCGAAGGACTGGTGATCCGGGAAACAGAGAGGCTGTGTGTCCATCTTCTCCTAGCCCTAAAAGGACCAGGTCAAGGATTGGAGGGCTGGATGGTGGGGTGTTCGTTGCGCGACGTAATTGCTGCTCATATGTATGGGCTGCCGCCTGTAGGTCGCGGGCTTCCCCTTCCATGCGATAGATCTGCGAGGGCGTAATGTTCAGAGGAGTAAATAGGGCTCTGCTGGCCAAGGCGTAGTTACTCCGCGGATCATCCGGTGGCACGCCACGTTCGTCGCTGAAGAAGAAGGTGGTCCGTGACCAATCAAACGCTCTCGCGAAGGCCGGAGAGGTGAGGGCTCGATAGAGAGTTTCCGGCGTGGTGCCGCCTGAGAGGGCAATGAGGAATCGACCGTTCGCGCGAACGGCTTCTTGTCCTATCGTGTGAACAAGCTCCGCTGCCGCCGCAGCCCATGTGTGACTGTCGTGAGCGATACGGATCTCGGGAGGGCGGGCCATCTTATTTCTTGCGGATGCGTCTGCCTTTGGTGCGCCGTACGGTTGGGCGGCGTGCCGGCATGCGAGGGGCGAGTGACTTCGTCAGGGCCTGAATCGTCGCGATGGGATTCTTGCCCAACGGCAAACGGATAGCCTGTTGCGCATGAGCGTGGAGCGCCTGTATGTCGCCGGCGGCTTGCGCCTGCGCGAGCGTGCGAAAGGTGACGGGTTTTCCAGGAATGCTGAGATCGGGAATCATCGGATCGACGAGTTGGAGAAATATTCCGATCGTCGGCCCCCCTTTGTGGAGCTGGCCTGTCGAATGGAGATAGCGCGGACCATAGCCGGCTGTCGTGGTCACATGGTGATGGGACACGAGTGCTCTTCGGAGCGCACGAATGGCTTGCTCCATCTTGGAGGAGGGAGTCGTATAGGCCAAGATAGCGACATAGGCACCGGGACGACACTGTCGCTTGAGTTGTGACGCGGCTTGTGCCGAGGTCGCGGTGACTTGTTTCGGCAACCGGCCAGTTGACTGGATGGTTTCCAGGACGCGGGCGGTGTTGTCTTTGCTTTCTTGGACGTTCGGTTGATCGAACGGGTGAATTCCCAGAAGGTGGCCTGCCAGTGCAGTGGCGACTTCCCATCGGAAAAACTCTGCGGCGAGATCGTAACGATCTTGGAGCGCAAGCGTCAGAATTGGATGGCCCTGTCGTGCGAGCCCTGCGACCTGTCGATCAAGCTGTCTATTCTCGTCTCCCTTCAGCCTCAAATAGATAAAGAGCCGGTCCATGCCATAGGCGATCGGTGAAACCATCGGTTCATTGGCCACAGGGATGAGGCCGGTTCCTTCCTTACCCGTGCTTTCTGCAAGAAGCTGTTCCGCCCACAGACCAAACGTAGTGATCTGTGGTGAAGCAATCAGGGTGATCTTGTTGCGTCCTGCTTGTGCCAGTGAGGCCATCGATGCGCCGAGGTCCGCGCCGGGGTTTTCTCCAGAAGAGAGCTGGCTTCGGCAGGCCTGGGCCATGGCTGTAGCGCGCGTGAGCAATCGTGCAACATCGATCCCCATCAGAGCGGCAGGGACTAATCCAAAGTAGGAGAGGACCGAATACCGTCCACCGATGTCAGGGGGATTCGTAAAGATGCGCCAGAACTGATGCTCTGCCGCCAGTTTTTCCAACCCCGTGCCGGGATCGGTAATGGCAAGAAATTGTTCGCCACCTTGGTTGCCTTTAGTCTGATGAACCAGTTCCCAGAAGTGGGCAAAGAGGGACATGACTTCGATCGTTCCACCGGATTTGCTGGCAAGGATGAACAAGCTTCGAGCCGGATCGATCGCTTGTGTGACCTGTCGAACCCAACCTGGAACGGTGGAATCAAGAACCCACAGGCGTGGGAACCCGGGAGATGGTCCAAATGACGTACGTAGCACTTCAGGCCCCAAGCTGCTGCCACCCATCCCGAGCAGGACCACGTCACGGATGCCGCGCTTTTTGGCCGAAGCGGCGAAGGTCCGCAACTCCTCGGCCCGATCCTTCATGTACTCGATGATGGTCAACCAACCGAGGCGGTTGGTGATGTCGGTGGGATCTGGCTTCCAAAGTCGATAGTCGTGGGCCCACATTCGCTCGACCGCATGGGACGCGGAGAGTTGTGCATTCGCCGCAGCGACCAGGGATTGAAGTTCCGAGGGAAACGATCGATGAGTCTCAAGTTTCATAGCAAGCCTCTATTGTATTCTAATTATCGGTTGCGGGAAACACAAACCTGAGATCTCAGATATGACGTTGTCGTTCGTTCAATAGATAAAGGAACACGCATTCTGTGAATGTCCAGGCTGGAGTAGGCCGATGGGTGGGAGAGACGATAGGGATGGAGAATGATTGGGCCTGTCTCCTTTCAGATGAACAATGGACGGCACGTCGTTTGACAGGGTGACACCCCGTCCCTATAATGATCAGTTATTCGTGCGACTTCTTAGGCTAGGAGTGATCTTATGTCGTTTACATCTCAGCAACCATCGAACCTCAAGAAAAAACGTGAGCATGGATTCCGCAAGCGGATGAGTACAAAGAATGGCCGGAAGGTCTTGGCTCGTCGTCGTGCGAAGGGACGGGCCCGCTTGACCGTATAGGTCGAGCCACGCTGGCTAGGGCTTCACGAAGGAATCTTCGCCCTCCGTTACGTCCCCCAGACTCGGTAGCTCCCAGCACAGGATGACGGTGTGTGGTCATGACCGAGTCCGGAGATCGGAGCTCGAAGGGGATGGCCTGTGCAAACTCCCCCTCTCCCAGGATAGTATCGATGCCGAAGGGTGGAGGTGACAGGGATCTGTTTTTGAAACGCAGCCGCGACATTGAGTATGCCAAGGAGCACGGTCGTCGTATCTCAACATCTCTATTCAATATGGTGATTTGCCGGACTGACGTGGGTACCAGCCGGGTCGGTATTGTCGTGGGGAAGCGATTCGGGGGTGCCGTTAGCCGAAATCGAGTGAAACGGTTGTTTCGGGAACTCACTCGGCAATTGCATGGTCAATTGCTCACTGGACACTCCCTGGTGGTCTTCCCCAAAAGGGATTCGATTGCGCAACCCTTTGCGGTGTTGAAAGAGGTGTGGCTGTCATCGCTCCAACGTCACCAGTTGCTTCGTATCCATCTAGGCTAGCGTGGGCTCGTGCTATCGTTCGATGCCAGCCGCTATCCTTGGTGGAATTCGTCACTTCTTGGGCAGCCTGCCGCTTTGAGCCCAGCTGCTTTGAATTGGCGAGTGACTCGATCAATCGGTATGGGGCACGAGGAAGGAAGATGCACGCTCATGATGTGCCATCTTCTTAATCCGGAGCTCATCGCCGTACAGAGGAATGGTTCCTCAGTAGCAGGCTCTTTATTGTTCACATCGGTGTAGCGGTTTATTTATGGACAAACGTGTTGTCGTCTTTCTGGTTTTATCGTTGGGGATCATCCTGGGATTTGACGTGTTCCTCAAGCAGATGGGGTGGTTTCCTGAACCTCCTCCTGCCGAGGAAGCCACTACCTCGAGCCCCTCTTCCCCTGAGCAGAAACCAGCTCCTACCCGCGTGGAAGGGCAGAACAGCAGCCCACCGGGCGTGAACGCCCCAACCCAATCTGGTCAAAAGTCCAACGCTCCTTCATCAGCTCCTGCACCATCGATATTGGAACAGACGGTCACGGTTGAAACGGATCTCGTTCGGGTTGGACTGTCGAATCGTGGTGGGGTCATTCAAAGTCTGGAACTGAAACGCTACCATACGTCTCCCCCTGAAGTGAAGCCGGTTCAACTCGTGTATCAGGGTGGAAAATTCAAAGGCCCACTCTCGATTACAGTCGCGAATGCCGACATTGACAAGACGATTCGAGAGGGCCTCTACCGAATTGAAAAAGACTTCACAAACCTTGATGCCGGTCATCCGGTCGGGCATGTCACGATGCAGTTCCAGGATCCCGTCACCCATCTGGGCGTGGAGAAACGGCTGACGTTTCATCACGATAGTTATGTGGTGGATGTCGCGGTCGCCTTGGATGGCGTGAACGAACCCTATGAAATTGGGTTGGGGACGAACTTCGGTATCGTGGAATGGGGAGATGGGTTTATCGGTCTGATCGGGTCGGCGTCGCGGGTTGACGACAAAATAGATAAAGACACGCCGGAGAAAGAACTTGAGCTGAAGGGGGCGGTTCAGTGGGCCGCCTTACAGGATAAGTATTTTATTTCGGTGATGATGCCGAAGCAGGGTGAGGCGGTTCTCGTCAAGTTGGAAGCTCCAAAGGTCGTGTCGGCCGGAGTGCGGATGCCCGCGTCAGGAGCCGCGTCCTCGGTCGCGCTTCAGCTGTATGCAGGTCCGAAGGAATATGACACGCTCCGATCGTTGAACGTGGGCCTGGAGGACATGATCGATTTCGGGTGGTTCATCTATGGTAGCTGGTCATTTGTGAAAGCGGTCGCCAAGCCGATCTTTTATGTGCTGAGATTTATTCATGACTATATCCCTAATTATGGGATTACCATCATCCTGTTGACGGTAGGGATCAAGCTGATATTTGTCCCGTTGCAATACAAAAGCTATAAGTCGATGAAAATGATGAAGGCGATCCAACCCAAGATTGCTGCGGTTCAGGAGAAATACAAGGGTGATCGTGACAAATTGAACAAGGAGCTCATGAAGCTCTATCGGGATCAGAAGGTGAATCCGTTGGGGAGCATTCTCCCGATGTTCTTGCAGATGCCGGTCTTTATAGCCCTGTTCAATGTCCTCTACATGTCGATTGATTTGCGCCAAGCCCCCTTCATGCTCTGGGTCACTGATTTGTCGGTGCAGGATCCTTTCTATGTGTTGCCGATCATCATGGGCGCGACGATGTTTATCCAACAGAAGATCACGCCGAACACGATGGATCCAACACAGGCAAAGATCATGTTGGTCCTCCCGATCGGTATGACATTCCTGTTCATAAATTTCCCAGCGGGCCTTGTCTTGTATTGGATGACGAACAATATTCTGACGATTACCCAACAGTTAGTCACGGATCGGTTTCTGTTGCATGACAAGGCGCTCATCTCAGCAAGGGCCGAGCAGAGCGGCAGCACGAACGCATAGGCGTCTCCCGGTACTGCATGCTGGCGTGACAGTTTAGACCCGCTGGTATGGGGAAGGCGCCGCACCTGTGTACCGAAAGAGTTCGTCGGCACCAGAAACCGTGTCGCGGACAGGCGAGACGTACGAGCAAGGCGCGATCCGAAGTTTGAAGTTCCGAGAGTCGCAAACTTCAGACCTCGAACCCTCCTCCATCGCGCCCGTTACTCATATTTCGTTCAGCGATTCTGCCGGTACGGCCTGCTCTTGTCCAACATGTGCAGACCGTGGAAGTTCTGTCGTGTGAATGGTTGTTCTGCATCCTGACGCAGAAGAGGGATCATGATGCAAGGGGGACTCGACGATACGATCTGTGCCATTGCCACCCCCGCAGGCGAGGGCGGCATTGGGATTGTTCGTCTGAGCGGCTCTCAGGCGCTTGCTGTCGCGTCTCATGTTGTTCGGCTTCGATCAGGCCAGCCCCTCTCATCTGTTCCCTCCCATACACTGCACCTTGCGGATCTGGTGACTCCCGCATCGAAAGGGAAAAAGGCGGGGATGGTTCAGACAGGCTCTCCTGTACCAGGCCTGCTCGATGAGGCACTGGTGGTCCATATGAAGGCCCCCCGATCGTTTACGGCAGAGGATGTGGTGGAAATTCAATCTCATGGCGGGGCGCTGGTGCTGGGAATGGTGTGCAAGGTCTGTCTTGAGTCCGGTGCGCGGATGGCGGAACCAGGAGAGTTTACGAAGCGAGCCTTCCTCAATGGACGGTTAGATCTTTCCCAGGCTGAAGCAGTACTCGATACGATCAGGGCTAGATCGTCCGCTGGCTTGAATATCGCTCAGCGCCAACTACGGGGCGATCTCGCTCGGGAGGTGGAACAGGCTCGGACTGCTCTCCTGACGGTTTTGGCCCATGTGGAGGCTGGAATCGACTTTGTGGATGAGGATATTTCCTTTCTTCAGCGGGATGAGTTCGTGCGTATCGTGGGAGAGGCCTGTGCAGTGGTTCAGAAGCTGGAGTCGACGGCGCAGGAGGGGCGGATCTTGCGAGAAGGGGCACGAGTCGTCATTCTTGGCCGACCGAATGTCGGAAAATCCAGTCTGCTGAACCGACTTCTGAAGGAAGAGCGGGCAATTGTGACGGCCGTTCCTGGGACGACGAGGGATGTCATTGAGGAGTCCATCGATCTTGACGGGGTGATGATTCGTTTGGTTGACACAGCAGGAGTAAGGACAACAGAGGATGTCGTCGAGCAGGAGGGGATCAAACGAGCCCGTGCCGCACAGCACGAGGCAGACCTTTTGTTGGTGGTGGTGGATGGGAGCGTGCCACTCACGAGCGATGATCGTGAACTCCTGAGTGCTGTCGGGGATCGCAAACATGTGGTGGTTCTGAATAAGGCGGATCTTGCCAAGGCCGTGGAGACTGACATAGCGCTGGCGGACCATCCAACATATGCGGTTTCGGCAAAAACGGGGTTAGGAGTTGAGACTGTGAAGGCAGTTCTTCGTGCTCAGCTGGTGTCCGGAGGGTTGGATACGGTGGATGGTGTCACGGTGACAAACGTGCGACATCGGGATGCGTTGCGCAGGGCTCGCGAATCCTTGGGTCAGGCCCTTGAGTCTGTGCAGTGCGGTATGGCCGGCGAGCTGATTTCCATTGATGTGCGGGCCGCGGCCGACGCGCTTGGAGAAATTACTGGCGTCATTACCACAGACGAGATTCTCGGACGAATCTTTTCAGAGTTCTGTATCGGCAAGTAGCGAAAGGTTGACGATGGGACAGGTGGTTGACGTCATCGTGGTAGGTGGAGGCCATGCCGGCTGTGAGGCCGCTTTGGCCGCGGCACGCATGGGTGCGCACACCTTGCTGCTCACGATGGATCACGACCGCATCGCGCAGATGTCGTGTAACCCGGCGATCGGAGGAATCGCCAAAGGACATCTGGTCAAGGAAATCGATGCGCTTGGCGGGGAGATGGCGCGGAACACCGATCAAGCCGGTATCCAGTTCCGTTTTATCAATACGAGCAAGGGCCCGGCAGTCCGAGCCCTCCGCGTCCAATGCGATAAGAAGCTGTACCGAGATGCCATGCAACGCACGTTGCGCTGTCAGGCAGGGCTGACGATCAGCGAAGGAACGGTCGATCGCTTGCTGACACAAGCCGGTGCTGTGACAGGCGTGGTGACCGACCGCGGTGATCACATCCAGGCCAAGGCCGTTATTTTGACATCGGGTACATTTCTTAAGGGACTTATCCATATCGGCTTGAATCATTTTCCTGCGGGACGAGCCGGAGAAGCATCTGCCGAGCACCTGTCCGATTGTATGCGCGACCTCGGGTTCGAAGTAGGCCGGCTCAAAACCGGCACGCCGCCTCGTCTAGATGGAGCGACCATCAATTTTTCCGTGATGGTACCACAGCCGGGCGACGATCCTCCGCCGCCATTTTCGTATCGGACCGACCGGATTGAAAACCGGCAACTCCCCTGTCACTTGACCCACACCAACCGTGCGACGCACGAGTTGATCCAGCGCAATCTTGACCGGTCGCCGCTCTACAGCGGCATCATAGAGTCGGTGGGGCCGCGATACTGTCCGTCGATTGAAGATAAAGTCGTGCGCTTTGCCGACAAAGAGCGTCATCAGATCTTTATCGAGCCTGAAGGATTGGATAGCCGAGAATTTTATCCTAATGGAATTTCCACCAGCCTGCCGGTCGATGTGCAGGCAGCAATTCTGAAGACAATTCCCGGGTTGGAGCAAGCTGTCATGCTCAAGCCTGGGTATGCGATCGAATACGACTATTTTCCTCCACGGCAACTGCACCAGACCCTGGAGACAAAGCTTCTGGTCGGTCTATACCATGCGGGACAGATCAATGGGACATCCGGATATGAGGAAGCAGCAGCACAGGGTCTGATGGCCGGGATTAACGCAGTACTGAAGATTCGAAGTGAGACACCTTTAGTACTCGACCGATCTCAAGCCTATATTGGTGTGTTAATTGATGATCTCATTACTAAAGACGCGCGTGAACCCTATAGGATGTTTACATCACGCGCAGAGTATCGCCTGTTATTGCGCCACGGAAATGCTGATCTTCGGCTCACTGATATTGGGCGGCATGTCGGATTAATCTGCGATGAAGTCTATTCAAGGTTCCAGTTAAAACAGCAAGCAATTGAATCTGAGATTGCACGGCTCGAAGAGATTCGACCAAGGCTCACGGAGGTTGTTCGTGAACGGTTGGCAAAGACTCAGATTACAGAGGTCTCCGGGCCCTACACCGTTGCTCAACTTTTGCGCCGCCAGGGGGCAAGCTATAAGAGTCTATTAGAAGCACTAGAGATGAGTGTTGTTCAAGATGTTGAAACTGCTGATGAAATTGAACTACAAATCAAGTATTCTGGGTACATCAAACGCCAACTTCAACAAATAGGGAGATTCAAAAAACTCGAAACCAAAGCTATTCCTATAGCCTTCAATTATGATGGGACTCCTGGATTCTCACGAGAGGTCCGAGAAAAACTAAAGGAAGTTCGGCCCGCATCTATTGGCCAGGCATCAAGAATTTCAGGAGTCACCCCGGCAGCAATTTCACTTCTTCTTGTAGCCCTTCAAAAATACAAAGGCGACTCCAATCACGATAGCCGCCTTCAAGTATCATCCTAGACGATTAGACACAGAGTTTTTTCCTGTTCATACCATAATGTCTTGACCTCATCTGCTGATTCACGTAATTGTTCCACGTGGAACATGAAAAGGAATTGCGCGAACTCACGATCAACTCCGTAGGGGAACTTGGGCTGACCATCGGAGAAAACCATGCGGAGCAGTTTATGCGCTATCTCACTCATCTCATTGAGTGGAATAAATCCATCAATCTCACAACAATCATCGATCCAAAGGAAATCATCATCAAGCATTTCATTGACTCCCTTGCCGCCCTTACCGCAACAAGTTTCCCGCAAGATTGTAGGGTGCTTGATGTGGGGTCTGGTGGAGGATTTCCTGGTATCCCTCTTAAAATCATGAGATCTGACATGCGGGTGGTCTTAGTGGAGCCCGTTCAGAAAAAATGTTCCTTTCTCAATTCAGTAATTGGTCTATTAAAGCTTCATGATGTGTCTACATTTACTGGAACCATCGAACAATATGCCAGGCCTCCTATTAGCCAAGTCATTGATACTATTGTATTAAGAGCATTGAAGTATGAAGAAATCAGAAAGTACATCTCTGCATTACTGATGTCAAAAGGGAAACTCGTTTTGTACCGAACAGAGGCCATAAAAGAAGAGGAAATCGGAGAAGATTTTCATCTTGTGAGTGAAACAGCTTTTCTTCTCCCGCAAGGACTTGGTACAAGAATCATCACCGTGATGGAGAAAAATGGCTAGTATTTAATTGATCGCATATCAGTATGTTCCACGTGGAACATAATCAATGAGTAGATGAATAAAATATAGGTTCATTCTTAAATATGGCAAAGATTGTAGCAATCGCGAATCAGAAGGGTGGTGTTGGAAAAACTACAACAGCGATTAATCTTGCCGCTGGTGTCGCACTTCTCGGAAAGCGTGTGTTACTTGTAGATATGGATCCGCAGGGGAACGCGACGAGCGGATTAGGAGTTGATCCACGGTCTTTACAGATTACTGTGTACAACTGCTTGATTAACTATGTAAAATTTCATGAAGCGGTGAAAAATACCGAAGTGAACGGCTTGTCACTTTTGCCGGCAAATGCTGACTTGTCAGGGGCTGAAATAGAGCTGGTGAATGTTGAAGAACGAGAAACCCTACTCAGGAATTTCTTGCGGGATGTGGAGCAGTTATTCGATGTTATTTTTCTCGACTGCCCTCCCACATTGGGAATTCTGACTGTGAATGCGCTTGTCGCAGCTCGTAGCATTTTGGTCCCGGTCCAATGTGAGTACTATGCCATGGAAGGATTAAGTCGGTTGGTCGGAAACATTGATCGAATTCGGCAATCCTTTAATCAGGAGCTCCGGTTGGAGGGGATCGTCTTGACAATGTTCGATGCGAGGAATACGTTGGCGCGCCAGGTCGTTGAGCAAGTTCGTGAGCATTTCAAAGACATCGTCTACAGCACCATGATCCCTCGCAATGTAACACTCGCCGAGGCCCCAAGCTACGGACGTCCGGCTATGTTGTATAACGTTGCATCGTCAGGATCGCAGGCCTATTTGTCTTTAGCCAAGGAGTTTGAGAGTCATGGAGAAAAAAGCGCTCGGTAGAGGACTTGACGCACTACTGCCTGCCACCAAGGTCGCAGCGATACCAGAATTGTCAGACACTCAACATCTGCGGGTCGATGCAATTGTACCGAGTCGATATCAGCCCAGACAGACATTTTCTCCTCAAGGGCTGGCAGAACTCACCGCTTCATTGAAAACAAGCGGATTGCTGCAACCAGTTTTGGTACGACGCAAGGGCGACGGCATATATGAACTCATTTCCGGTGAACGGCGCTGGCGCGCAGCGAAAGAGGCAGGACTGGAAACCATTCAGGCCGTCATCCGTAATTGTGGAGACGAAGAATCTGTCGTTCTGGCCCTGGTGGAAAATATTCAGCGAGCGGATCTCAATCCCATGGAAATGGCCAGAGCTTACCATCGGATGATGAACGAATTTGGACTGACTCAGGACATAATTGCGCAGAGAGTCGGTTGTGAGCGATCATCAATCGCCAATGTCGTGCGTCTTATACATTTTCCTTCAGAGATCCAGCAGATGATTGAAACGAATCAGCTCTCCATGGGACATGCGAAGGTTATTCTCGGTCTTTCTGGGCCGAATGAACAGCTGAGGGTCGCCCAACTCGTGATCTCAAGAGCATTATCAGTGAGAGAGACGGAAAAACTCATAGAATCATCACCGACCGCAAAGAAGCGGGGGGCAAAGGAATTACGGCGAACACCCTGGTCTGATGTTGAAGAACGATTGCAAAAACGATTGGGGACTAAAGTCGTGATCCATCAGGGAAGACGTGGTGGGAAAATCGTCATTCACTACTTCTCTCCTCCTGAACTCGACGGGATTCTCGAAGCACTTCTGAATTAATCCATCCCGATTTCTGGCTCGCAGAAACCGGGAGAGCTAGAGGCATACTTGTTGCTTCTACGTATTCGTGACCATATCCATTCTGATCGACTTTTCCCTTAACGCATCAAGACCACGCCGGAATAGTGGAGTCACCAACTCGAGGAGACCCGTTCATGTGGGGGCAGGAAAAAAAGGAAGAGAAGAGCTCAAGCGAGCAGGAAGGCGAAGAGGTTAGCATGGTTACTCCCAACTCAACAATACCCGAGGGGACTGGGGACATCAGCGCCTTTGTGGGAAAGGGCGTCGAATTCAAGGGCACCATCACCTATACTGGCACTGTGAGAATTGATGGATACCTCGACGGAGAAATTCATACCGACGGGGTGCTCCTGATTGGTGAAGAGGCCGTGGTCCAGGCAAAAATTACCGCCGGAACCATTGTATCTAAAGGAAAGGTCACCGGAGATGTCTTTGCGAAAGAATGCGTGAAGCTCCGGGCACCGGCCGTCATGAATGGGAGTGTCAAGACGCCGGTCCTTTCCATGGAAGATGGCGTGCTGTTCAACGGGGCTCTCGAAATGGCTCACGGTGTCCGCGAGCTCCCTCGGGAGGTCTCTCTGCATCCCGTCGGAATGATCATGCCCCCTGGCATTAAGCGAGTCAATGGCTAGGGGATATTAACATGTAGGTATTTACATCTCTCATTCCTTGTGTGGTGACAGGCCGCGCACGTATGGGAAGAATCTTAGGAGGCGATCATGTGGGCAGCGAAAGAACGGAGCCAGCAAGCCGAACAGCACAGCGAAAACTTTACCCTTTTGGGGAAAGGGGCGGACTTCAAGGGCGTCGTGACGTTTGATGGAACCGTTCGGGTTGATGGGCGCGTCGAAGGCGAGATTCACACAACAGGAACGTTAATTGTCGGAGAGCACGCGGTGATCGAAGGTATTATATGCGCCGGGGTGCTCATGAATAGCGGCAGAATCAATGGCACCATCACGGCCATTGAAAAGGTTCACATCTTAAAGCCCGGTGTTCTGGTCGGCGATATTCGGACCCCTGTCATTGCAATCGAGGAAGGCTCACAATTCCAAGGAATGTGTGACATGGGTGCTCATCACTGGAGCAACGAACGGACCCTTTCGGTCGATGTCTCTCCCGGTCTTCTTGCATCCGCCCATTAGGAAGAAGGGAAACCCCCTCTAGCCCTTTTCTTCTCTCCTCAGTACAATGGCGGGCTTATGGCTCGCTCAACGGTTCTCCTCGGCATGAGCGGTGGAGTGGACAGTTCTGTCGCCGCAGCACTTCTGGCCCGACAGGGCTATGACGTCTACGGCGTCACGCTTCAGGTTTGGGAACACGAGGACGAAACAGTCGCGGTTTCCAAGCGTTGGGAGGAACGTGGATGCTGCAAGGTCGGCATTGCCCGGTATGTGGCGCAGACATTGAAGATCCCGCATGAGGTCGTCGACACCAGAGAAACGTTTCGGGCCGGAGTCATCGACGACTTTGTGGCCGGCTATCTCGAAGGCACCACACCCAATCCCTGTGTCCGGTGTAATGAGCGCGTCAAACTGCGGGGTCTCATTGAGCTTGCGGACGCACGCGGGATCACGTTCGTGGCGACTGGCCACTATGTTCGCATTGGCGAAACCAATGGGCTATCGACTCTTCAGCGAGCAACCGACCTCAAGAAAGATCAAAGCTATTTCCTCTATCGTCTTCGTCAGTCCTGGCTCAATCGCCTTCTCTTTCCTGTGGGAGACTTGCAGAAGGCAGCCGTATGGAAGGAAGCAGAGGCCTTAGGGCTTCCAGTAGATGAATTGAAGGAGAGCCAGGAAATCTGCTTCGTGAGCCATGGTGATTATCGGACCTTCATCGAAAAGGAAGCACCTGCCGCGAAGAGGCCAGGGGCCTTCGTGGATGATGCAGGCCGATACTTAGGCGACCATGAAGGGATCGCCTTCTACACGCCTGGGCAACGACGAGGTCTCGGAATTGCGACAGGCCGTAGGCTCTATGTTCAAGAGGTATCGCCCGCTACCAACACCGTCGTTCTTGGACCAGAAGAATCACTGCGACGTAGTCAGTGTGACGTCGCAGATCTGAATCTCTTCGACTCCTCACTTCTTACTGGATCAACGGAGGTCATGGTCAAGGTCCGGTATGCCACTCCTGTCACGCCTGCTACCGTCCAGTCTTTGCCAGGAAATATTCTTCGCATTGTCTTCCACGAACCACAACGCGCATTGAGCCCGGGACAGTCAGCGGTCTTCTATCGAGACGATCATGTCCTCGGCGGCGGCATCATTCAATCATTCTAACTGTATTCATGACTCGTGTCATCGTATTGACAGTTCTTATCTGCCAATGCTAACTTTGCGCGCGGCTTTTCGTGCAGAAGCACGAATATTTATTTCTTTGTCAACAAGAGCGAACGGACTCCTATAGTGAGAAAGCCAGCAGTGGCGCGACGTTACGCACAGGCGTTGTTTGAGCTACTCGACACATCCACCATCGAATCAACCCGCGAAGCCTTAACGGGGCTGGGTCAAGCGATCAAGGACTCCGTCGCGTTGCGCCACATTGTGGCCTCGCCGGTCTTTGGTGCCGAAGTCAAAACCACCGTCCTTGCAGAACTCGGTTCTCGCCTGGGCTGCCCTCCCATCGGAAAAGCCTTTCTCGGACAGTTGGTGAAAAAGAATCGCGTGGGCTATATTCCTGAAATCGCTGAGGCCTTTGCGAAACTTGCCGATGCATCCAAAGGCATCCAGCAGATCACCGTGTCCTCAGCGGCAACCTTACCCCCAGCTGAACAAGATCGGATCAGTACTCGCTTGCGCAACATGCTCAAGCGCCAAGTCGATATTACCTTTCACACGGATGCCCGCCACCTTGCCGGCCTGCAGATCCATCTCGGCAGCACGGTGGTCGATAGCACCGTCAGTGGGCGATTACAAGCGATGCAGAGTCTGTTGACGAAGGAGTAGCGATGCAGATCAAGGCAGAAGAGATTAGTTCGATCATCAAAGAAAAGATCAAAGGCTTCGACAAGCCAGTCGACGTCAAAGAGACCGGCTCCGTCATACAGGTGGGAGATGGGATTGCCAAGGTCTATGGTCTCGATGGCGCCATGGCCGGCGAAATGCTCGAGTTCCCCGGCGGCCTCTACGGGATCGCGCTGAATCTTGAAGAAGACAACGTCGGCGCCGTGTTGATGGGCGACGATGTCGGCGTCAAGGAAGGCGATCCGGTCAAACGCACGGGACGTATTGCAGAGATTCCAGTTGGCGATGCCTTGATCGGTCGCGTGGTGAACGCGATCGGCCAGCCGATCGATGGGAAAGGGCCGATCAACTCGTCGCTCTCGTCCCGTATTGAAGTCGTGGCGCCCGGGGTCAACACACGTCAGTCGGTACGCGAGCCCTTGCAAACGGGCATCAAGGCCATTGACGCGATGATCCCTATCGGTCGCGGACAGCGTGAATTGATCATCGGCGACCGACAGACCGGCAAGACGGCCATTGCCGTCGATACGATCATCAATCAAAAGGGCCTCGGCGTCTTTTGTATCTATGTCGCCATCGGCCAGAAACGGTCAACCGTGGCACGCGTCGTCAAGACGCTTGAAGAAAGCCACGCGATGGACTACAGCATCGTGGTCGCGGCCAGTGCAAGCGATGCGGCGCCCATGCAGTATCTTGCCCCCTTCTCCGGTGCCGCTATCGGCGAGTACTTCCGGGATAACGGCAAACATGCGCTGATCGTCTATGACGACCTCTCCAAGCACGCCGTGGCCTATCGTCAATTGTCCCTGTTACTCCGTCGTCCGCCTGGCCGCGAAGCCTATCCGGGCGACGTGTTCTATCTGCACTCCCGGTTGTTGGAGCGTGCGGCCAAGCTCAGCGACAAGCTCGGCGGGGGAAGCTTGACCGCACTGCCGATCATTGAAACGCAAGCCGGCGACGTGTCCGCCTACATACCGACCAACGTCATTTCGATTACCGATGGACAGATCTATCTCGGCAGCGATCTATTCTACTCCGGTATTCGTCCCGCAATTAACGTGGGCCTGTCGGTTTCCCGCGTCGGAGGTTCGGCTCAGATCAAGACCATGAAGCAGGTGGCCGGTACCCTTCGGCTCGACCTCGCCCAGTACCGGGAAATGGCAGCGTTCGCGCAGTTCGGCAGCGAACTCGACAAAGCGACGCAGATGCAGCTTGCGCGCGGCGTCCGAATGGTGGAGTTGCTTAAACAGGGGCAATACAAACCCATGCCGGTCGCCGATCAAGTGCTGTCCATTTACGCCGGCGTCAACGGATACCTGGACGATGTCCCCGTTGATAAAGTGCAGCAATTTGAAGGCGACCTCCTGCACTACGTGCAACAGCACCATTCGGATCTGAAGAAAGAAATTGCGAGTATCGGGAAGATCGATGACAAGGTCGCTGCCAGACTAAAAGAGATGATCGTGACCTTTAAACAAAAGATGGGGTACGGCGCCAAATAGTCATCAGTGTGTCGTTCTCAGTCATAAACTAAGAGCTGAAGGTTGATCGCTAACAACTAGGAGACCATGCCGAGTCTTCAATCGCTACGTCGTAAGATTGCGGCGTTTAAAAACACACAAAAGATTACCAAGGCCATGAAGATGGTGGCGGCGGCGAAGCTGAAACGAGCGCAGGACCGCATTCTGGCCGCGCGTCCCTACGCCCTCAAGATGCGAGGTGTCGTCAGTAATTTGAGCCAGCGTGTGAACAGATCTTTGCATCCTCTGCTACAGAAACGCGAAGGAAAGAAGGTCGAAGTGCTCGTGGTCACGAGCGATCGCGGGCTGTGCGGTGGATTCAATGGCAATATCGTGCGGAAAAGCACGGAGTTTGTCCGCGAATGCGAGTCCCGGGGAGTACAGGTCAACTTGAGCATCGTGGGACGCAAAGGCCGTGACTATTTTCATCGGCGCACCTGGCCGATCAGGCAAGAATGGACCGGCATCTTCGATAAGCTCTCGTTCGAACACGCCATCGATATCGGTGGCGACCTGACCGACCATTTCGTCAAGGGCACGTTCGACGAACTCTACATTGTCTATAACGAATTCAAGTCAGCCATTCAGCAGCGTGTGACCGTGGAGAAGCTGTTCCCCATCGATGCCGCAGCCGAGTTTGGGACAACACAGGCGGAAGGCATGACCGGCGGCGGTTATCTCTATGAACCGGATGAAGCCGCCCTTTTGAACGTATTTATTCCAAAACATTTCCAGACGCAGACGTTTCGCATTCTGCTGGAATCAGCCGCAGCCGAACATGGTGCCAGGATGGCGGCGATGGACGGCGCGACCCGGAACGCAGGACAACTGATCAAGAAAGTGACCTTGCACTACAACAAGACCCGCCAGAGCGCCATTACCAAAGAACTGATGGACATTGTCGGCGGCGCCGAAGCGCTGAAATAGTCTGCTACGTTGAAGAAGGAGTGAGCTGTGAGCATAGGAAGAGTCATTCAGGTCATTGGACCGGTGGTCGATGTGGAGTTTCCTCCCGGGCAGTTGCCGAACATTTACAACGCCCTCAAGGTGATTCAGGAAGAGAATAAGGCCGCCGGCACACCGGCTGTCCGCATCACCCTTGAAGTGGCGCTGCACCTTGGCGAAAACCGTGTCCGCGGTATCGCGATGTCCACGACCGACGGCCTGACGCGTGGGATGGATGTGCAGGATACAGGGGCGCCCATCTCTGTGCCTGTTGGCCGTGAGACACTCGGGCGACTGATCAACGTATTGGGCGAACCAGTCGATGAAATGGGCCCCATCAAGACGACAAAGACCTATCCCATTCACCGGCCTGCGCCGAGCCTCGAAGATCAGGACACGAAGACCGAAGTCCTTGAAACCGGTATCAAGGTCGTCGATCTTCTCGAACCGTACAGCAAAGGCGGCAAGGTCGGTCTCTTCGGCGGTGCCGGAGTCGGCAAGACCGTCATCATCATGGAGCTGATCAATAACATTGCGCTACACCACGGTGGTTTCTCGGTCTTCGCGGGCGTCGGCGAGCGGACTCGTGAAGGCAACGACCTCTGGCATGAAATGCAGGAGTCGAAGGTCATCGACCCAAAGGACTTCACCAAGTCGAAAGTCGCACTGGTCTATGGCCAGATGAATGAGCCGCCCGGCGCGCGTCTGCGCGTCGCGTTGACCGGACTGGCCGTCGCCGAATTTTTCCGCGACGAAGAAAAGCAGGACGTGCTGCTCTTTGTGGATAACATCTTCCGGTTTACCCAGGCCGGTTCAGAAGTGTCCGCATTGCTCGGTCGTATGCCGTCCGCCGTCGGCTATCAGCCCACCCTCTCGACCGAGATGGGGCAGCTACAAGAACGCATCACCTCCACCAAACGTGGATCGATCACTTCGGTGCAAGCCATCTACGTGCCGGCCGACGATCTCACCGACCCGGCGCCGGCGACAGCCTTCGCCCACTTGGATGCGACGACCGTGTTATCACGACAATTGGCCGAGTTAGGTATCTATCCGGCCGTCGACCCGCTCGACTCCACCTCACGGATTCTCGATCCGCAAGTTATTGGAGAAGATCATTACAAGGTGGCCCGCGGAGTCCAGTCCGTCTTGCAGAGGTATAAAGATCTCCAGGACATTATCGCCATTCTCGGCATGGACGAATTGTCGGAAGACGACAAAATGTCCGTGGCCCGCGCACGGAAGATCCAACGCTTCCTCTCGCAGCCGTTCCACGTTGCCGAGGCGTTCACCGGATCGCCAGGGAAGTATGTGAAGCTCAAAGACACGGTGCGCAGCTTCAAGGAGATTCTCGATGGCAAATACGACCACCTGCCGGAACAGGCGTTCTATATGGTTGGCCCGATCGAAGAAGTGATTGCGAAGGCGGAAAAGATGGGAGTGAAGGTCTAAGCAGGCGGGCGCTCTTGTGCTCGCAGACCGCGCACGATGAAACAGTGCATCGGTCGATGCGCGCACGTCAGAGCATCCCGCCTGCTTAGACCTTTTGATGAGCGTGTAGGAGAGATATGGCAGGAAGGTTATTGCTCGAGGTTGTGACGCCGGAGAAGTTGCTCTTGAGCCAGCAGGTGGATGAGGTAATTGCCCCAGGCTCAGAGGGTGAGTTCGGTGTGTTGCCTGGACACTGTCACTTCCTTTCCATGTTGCGCATTGGTGAACTGCGCTATCGCGTCGGGGATGTGACCACCCATATGGCGGTCCTTTGGGGCTTTGCAGAAGTCACTCCAACAAAAGTCACGGTCATGGCTGAGATCGCCGAGAAGGCCGAAGACATCGATATCGACCGCGCGCAAGCGTCAGTGGAGAAGGCCGAACAGCGTCTGAAGGCCGGCGGCCTGCCGTCCGATGTCAAAGAAGCCGAAATCAGCCTCGAAAAAGCCCGCCTCCGCAAGAAGATCGCCGAACGCGCCCGCAAAACCGACCGCTGACATCTTTCTCAGATCACTAAAACAACAACAGGCCAGTCGGTGACTGACAACCTGTCAGACTTGCGGTTCTCCGCGTAGTTCAATGCGAAAGACGCGACAATTCGACCGCCAGGCCTATGGTTCATCAGTCGCTCCCCGATTGCAATTGAACCTTGCGCTGCAGTAGCGTGGTTTGAACGTGATGGTGAGGGTGATTCGTCCATGGTGACCGAGTTTGTTGTGACGGCCGGCGAACTGCCGAAACGGCTGGATGTCTTTCTGGTCAATCGTGAGCCAAAATTATCGCGGTCAGCCTTGCAACGGTTGATTGGGCAAGGACGTGTGCGGATCAATGGTCAGGTCGTCAAGCCTAGTCAAAAGATCCGGCCCGGCGACACCATCGCCTTTGACATTCCGAAAGCAGAGCCGCTGGAAATCAAGGGAGAGTCGATCCCGCTCGAGGTTCTTTACGAAGACGACATATTGCTGCTCTTAAATAAGCCAGCCGGCTTGGTGGTGCATCCTGCGCCAGGCCATTGGGCCGGCACGCTGGTGAATGCCCTCCTCCATCATTTTCAAACTTCCGGCGGCACGGTCTCCACGATTGGTGGGAAAGAACGACCAGGGCTGGTTCATCGGCTGGACAAGGATACTTCCGGCGTGATGGTGATCGCCAAGACAGACGAATGCCATCGTGCTCTTTCCGCTCAATTCAAGCAACACACGATTACGCGGGTCTATGAGGCCCTTATTTCAGGCATCCCCAAGAAAGGACATGGGTTAATCGAACTGGCCATTGGCCGTGATAAGAAGGAACGGAAAAAGTTCTCTGCCCAGACGGCGCGACCAAAAGAATCCGTGACGGAATATAAGGTCGACCATCGCTTTGGGAAATTGGCCGCCCATGTACTCTTGTACCCACGCACAGGCCGGACTCACCAACTCCGCGTCCATCTGACATCGCTGGGCCATCCGATTCTGGGAGATCAGACCTATGGAGGGAAGAAGGTGTGCACCGTAGAAGGTGTCGAGATCCCCCGTGTGATGCTGCATGCCAGGACGCTAGGTTTCCGCCACCCCGTTACCGGTGAGTTGCAGGAGTATACAAAGCCGTTTCCGTCCGATATGGAGCAGGTCGTTCAGGCCCTCACTGGTCTCACGCCTCCTCACGCTGTTCGAACATCATAACAGGCCCCTCAGCGTGGCGTAAGCAATGCCGCCTCGAAGGATGAATGCATGCAGACGGGCGATGTACTAGACGCGATGGGTGGATTGGTTGCTCAACTCAAAACATATGCGGCCAAATTGCCGCCCATTGTCCATCTGTCGGCGGTACCCACCGGTGTGAAACCAAAGTTTGAGGCAGTGGAGGAATATGAGGAGATCGTCTCCCGATTTCGGAACCAGAGCGCCGGGACTCCCTATAAGGGCCTGAACGAATTATTGGTGGAATCGCTCGAAGCCTTCGAAGTCGGTCGATTGCTTGGATCCGTCCATCCGCTGCTCTCGGTGCTCGATCATCTTGAACGAATGGGCCGAGATAAAGAAATCGAAATCAGACGGATCGATGAGACGCGTACTGCCGAGTATCGATCGGCGCTGAATAAGATTCTACCAGGCAACAAGCCTGAGCTAGATGGTGCAGGACGGGGAATGTGATTGAGCGGGGAAGGGTCAGCTCCTGACGCGCATGATGGTTGAAACACACATCTGAGCATTGAGACGTGATCGCTGGACGCCGACGGCTCTTACTTTAGTGTCCCATCTTAGGACCAGCAGCGTTTTCTCCCTGTGAGACAAGCGAGAAGCGGACTTTTGCCCCGCAGTGTGGGCACTTGGCTCGAATGGTTACCTCGTCCAGGCGTTCATACTGGTCCTCTGTCAGCCACATCAGTTGAAAGCACTTGGAGCAGCTACGGACTTGCGTTGTCATGGTGTTCCTCGTACACTTCGCGTGGTTCTGATGATTACAACAGGGAGATAATCTAGTACAAGATGCCTCAAACCCTCAAGCCCGCCATTACCTTCGCCGAAAAGAAGGACCTCGACCCAGCCAAGCTCGTCCGCCTCTACCAGCAAGCGCCTTGGGCTAAAGGACGGACCCTTGAGGACGCACGTGAGATGTTGCGCCACACCGATGTGGCCGTCACGGCCTGGGACGGTGACCTGCTGATCGGATTTGGACGAGCCTTAACGGATTATGTCTACCGAGCAACCATCTGGGACGTGATCGTCGATAAGGCTTACCAGGATCAGGGCATCGGCACCGAGATCGTCCACCGGATTTTGACTCACCCACGCCTCAAGAAAGTCGAACTGTTCTGGCTTTGCACCCGCATTCCTGATTTTTACGCAAAGCTAGGTTTTAGCTCAAAGGAACAGACCGGAATGGTGTGGAGCCGATCGAAGCAAGGCCGACTGGAATAGCGCATTGTCCTCGAGTCGGAGATACCTTGCCTCTGCCTATTCTTCCAGGACTAGCATATCCGGCGTGGAACCCCCATTCCCCGGAGATTCCACGCTATGACATCTGCCTCGGATATTCAGAAACTAAAAGAAAAGTTTGACGCCAAGGAGGAAACCGAAAGACGAAGCGTTCCAATCGTTTATGCGAACCCCATCGATCGTGGCGTGACCATCGTTGCGCTTGTAGGCCATTTCTGTATTCAGTGCGAACTGTTTGGTGAACATGTAATCGGCGCCCCAGCCGAGTCGCCACGCGAGGTTGTTGCTGGGGGAAATTGTCATACCCCTAATCGCCCTGCTTTCCCCAAAGCTGTTCACATTGACGCCAACGCTCATATTCGCATAAGGAACCAGCGGTCCGAACCTGATCGGACGGAGTTCAACGGTCGGCAACACCGACACGGTATCCTGATGGCCGAAGTCAATATCGGGTCGTTCGTTACTCATGCCGTGCCGCTCCCACTCCAACATCATGCCGACTAACAGCCAATTATTAAGGCTGTACATGCCCTGGAAGTTGACCAGAGAGCCGACATCAGTCGAAGTACCTCGCGAAACGGTTTGGGTCAATGGGGCGAATCCCGCGCGCATGCCGAGCATGACTTTGCCTGGTTCTATTCCACCCTGTTCCATCTTCCATTCTTCCGCCTTGGCTTGGCCGCCTAAGACAAGCACGCTTAGCACCATGCAACCCATCAAACTCCAACGAGTTAGTACGACACCCATATGATACGCCCTCCATGCTGTGATGATGTATATCGGCCTCAGACCCGCGTTCTCTCCGCATGAACAACGCAAGCTTAGTGCCCGATTTCACCTTGGCTAAATTGTAGTCTGGGGAACGGGGTTACACAATCAAAATAAATGAAAGCCTAGACCTATCGACCTCAGGAAGCATGACTCGCTTCCGACCCAGTGTTGTATCTGCCACCCTCCAGGAGGAAAGCCACCATGAAATTACATGAGAACGAGATGGCACAACCTGACATGGAGCGGAGATTAGTTAACGGCGAGAGACCGCCGCTGTCTCTTAGGAGACAGGAGGACAGAAACAAAGAATAGCAGGGTTGCGAGCAGCACAATGGCAGGACCGGAGGGAATATCCCAGTACGAGGAGATGAGTACTCCACTAACTGAGCAGGTGATGCCGATGAGGACCGAATACCAGGTTAGCGTCGAGAGACTATGCGTGAGTTGGTAGGCGGTGGAGGCTGGAATCAGGATCATTGCGAAGACGAGGATCGCACCGACGGTCTTGAGGGATATCACCACCGTGAGCGCGACAAGGGTCAGCAAGATGAAAAATATGCGCCGGGCCGGCACTCCAGAGGCTTCCGCCATTTCTTGGTCGAATGCGATGAAGTACAGTTCTTTCGAGAAGAGCACAATGGCCCCGATGACGACGAAACTTAATCCGGCAATTGTAAGTAGTTCCTCGCTGGTCACAGCAAGCACGTTTCCAAAGAGGTAGCCATAGACCTCGGCGTTATAGGTCTTCATCAGGCCGATGAAAAGAATGGCCAAAGCCATGGTGGCCGTGTAGAGAATGCCGATGGAGACATCGAGCTTCATCCGGCCTTTCTCTTCCATCCATCCCGTAGTCCAGACCGTGGCAAGACCAAACAGCAAGGCCATAAGCAGTGGAGGCCAACCCATTAAAAAGCCCAGTGCGACTCCGGCAAATGCCGCATGTGCCGTACCGGCTCCCATAAACGCTAGCCCTCGTAACACGACGAAGACACCGATCACAGAACACAACCCCCCCACCATGGCCGCCGCGAGGAGGGAGCGTTGCATGAAGTCGTAGGCGAATAGTTCAAGCATTGTAGGGAACGTTCAATGATGATGGTGATAGTCTTCGACGATAATTAGATCTTTCTCTGTAATAACAAGCTCTTTCCCATAGACTTGGCTGAGGATGTCCGCCTTTAGGACTTCGGCAGGAGGCCCTGCGGCATAGAGACGGGTCTTGAGGAGCACAAGCCGATCGACCCGCGAACGGATCATATTGATGTCATGGGTAATCAAGAGGACCGTCAATCCGAGCTCTTCGTGCAAATGCTGCACCAACTCCACGACATTGTGCTGCGTCGTAATATCCAGTCCGGTCGTCGGCTCGTCCAGCAACAACACATCTGGTTGCTGGGCCAACGCTCTGGCGATAAAGACCCGCTGTTGTTGTCCTCCAGAGAGGTGGCCTAATGCGCTGTCTCGATGCCCTTCCATGCCCACATGAGCCAGTGCATCTATTGCGATCTTTCGATCTTTTCCAGAGGGTCGACTGAACACACCTAACGCGCCGTACCGTCCCATCATCACGGTTTCCAATACCGTAACGGGGAAGTTACGGTCGACTACTCCCTTCTGTGGCAGGTAGCCGATCCTGGCGCGGTGATGACAGCGCAATTCATCACAGGCACAATCGAAAATTCTCAGGTGGCCCTTCAGCGGAGCCATTAAACCGAGGACCGCGCGGCAGAGAGTCGTCTTTCCTGATCCATTTGGACCGATAACCCCCACGAACTCGCCGGATTGAATATCGAGCGAGATATCCTCAAGTGCCACCACCCCGGGGAACCCAAAGGTGGCATGATCGAAATGAATGATAGGGAGCGACTGGCTTGTCATGTCGGTGAGGGCCCCTCTCAGTCCTAGCTGCTGGTACTGATACCTAAGGCACGCTAGGCCGCGTCCAGCGCGTTGACCAATTGGAGCACATTATAACGGAGCATGTCGAGGTACGTGTCTGTGTGAGGAAGGCCTCCCGGCAGAGTGGTGAGCACCACCACACGCGCGCTGGTTTCCTTGGCCAACAGCTCGGGAGTTTTTTGGCTCAGCTGAATTTCCGAGACCACGACTCTGATCCGGTCTTTTTTGATCTTCGCAATGAGCTCGTGAAGGTGGAGCGCCGATGGTTCACTCCCTGATTGAGGTTGGATCGTCCCAACGATCTGAAAGCCAAATCGTCTTGCGAAGTACGGCCAGGCTGGATGATGAGCGACAAATCGTCTGTCGCTCACGCGTGTGATCCGTTCACTCAGTTCCCCTCGAAGTTGGTCCAGCTTCCGAAGGTAGGAAGCCTGATTGGTTCGGTACTCTGTCGCATGGGCCGGGTCTATCTGAATGAGCGCTTCCGTGATATGCCGCATCATGGTCATCGCATTCTCAGGGTCCAACCATACATGAGGATTCCCTCTCTCATTTTCTTCAGCGGCGTGAGGCGCGCCGTCATGCTCTGGTCTGTCGCGAAGCAGTGCGATGCCTTTGGACGTCGTGACGACCCGGAGTGATGCGCTGCCGGCATTCTTCACTAACGAAGAGACCCAAATTTCTAGTCCGATACCGACTTCAAACAGCAGCTTGGCTTTCCGGACTGCGACGAGATCACTCGGTTTTGGAGAGTAGGTATGTTCGTTTTCATAGCCGCTCAGTAGGGAGGTCACCCGTACGTGAGGTCCGCCAACTTGTTCGGTCAGGTCCTTTAAGACCGGAATCGTGACCACGATATTGAGGGGTTCCGCAGGAGAGGCAGCGAGGACCAGGGGGGCGACGAACACACCGTGGCTAATGAGGATCACCCAGAGGAGGCGCGCCAATTGAACATTCAGCATGGGTGAGGACGCTAACATTGGGTCCCTTCGTTGTCAACGCAACGGCTTGGGTTTGATCGCCCAAGCGGGATGCCGAAAACGTCCACCATGGACCACATTGTGTCCGGTAACGCGCAGCACCTAGAACGTCGTGTCCTATTGTGGCGGACATATGGACCTGCAAAGGTCTAGTATGCCGAAATAGTTTTTTCGGCCTGCTAGAATTCGGCCACGACGCCTTCCCTGCTTGACCCCGTCGGATAGTTCCATTAGCGTAGCGATCCTACAACTCGACTAGACGACCACTGGAGGGGGGTAAGGAATGCACGTCGTGGGACTCATGTCTGGAACATCCGGTGATGGTGTCGATGCAGCCCTCGTAGACATTACCGGTCGAGGTCGCGCTCTGAAGGCGCGAACACTTGCGGCACACACACTGGCCTATCCACGTTCGTTACAACAGCGCATTCTATCCGCATCAGTTTCTGGGACAGTTGCAGAGATCTGTCACCTGAATGCGCTGCTCGGTGAATGGTTTGCGAACGCGGCGCTGCTCGTAATTCGGCAGGCGAACCTCCAGCCGAGTGATGTGGCGTTGATCGGCTCTCATGGACAAACTGTGCATCACCTTCCACATGGCATCCACGCGCCAGGTGTCGGCGCAATTCGTTCAACCCTGCAAATCGCCGAGCCGGCCGTGATTGCCGAGCGAACGGGAATTACCACCGTGGCCAATTTCCGTTCGCGCGACGTCGCCGCAGGAGGTCAAGGGGCTCCGCTGGCACCTGTTGCACATGCGTTGCTCCTGAAGCATGCCCGTCAAGCACGGTTGGTTGTGAATCTCGGGGGCATCAGCAACGTGACGTATGTACCGAAGGGGGGGCACCTCATCGGGGTGCAGGCATTCGATACGGGGCCGGCCAATATGGTGCTGGATAGTCTGATGGTACGTGTGACCGATGGACGGCTATTGATGGATCGTGATGGAAAACTAGCCATGAAAGGGCAGGTCGATTCACGACTCTTGGGCAAGCTGCTCGCGCATCCCTTTCTGTCCAAGCGGCCACCCAAATCGACCGGGCGGGAAGCATTCGGTCCTGATCTCATCGAGGAACTGATCGCGATTCAGCAGCAACGCAAGCTTTCGATCGAGGATCTGTTGGCGACCTGCAGTATGTGGACGGCCAAAGCGGTGGGAACCTCGCGACGGTGGATCGACGGTGAAATCGACGAAGTGGTGGTAGGCGGTGGTGGCGTCCGTAACCGTGCGATCATGAACCATCTCGCAACGGTATTCGCACCAGTTCCTGTCACCACCTTTGAGGCCCTGGGGTGGGACAGTAAGGTGTTTGAGGCCGTGGCCTTTGCCCTTTTGGCCTATCAAACCGTGACGGGGCAGTGGGGCAACATCCCGTCCGTAACAGGTGCGAGCCATCCGGTACTGCTTGGCACGATAGTCCCGAACGGGCCTCGCTGGCGTGAATCCCTTCCTGGGCGATAGCGACACGATGGAGAATGTATTCATTGGCCTTGCCATCGCGTGCCTGGTTTTCCTGGTTTGGCGGCTGAAAGTCTCGTCAAACACCGGGCTGGCCAGAAAAGACGCGTTTGTTCTTCCTACTGGTGTCACACTACGTCCCCAGCCTCTGCTGACTGATGCGGATCTCTTGCTCTACAATCTCATACGCTTAGCCGTAGAAGACCATTATCTGGTCTTTCCGCGGGTTCCACTCTGGTCTGTTGTCAGCGTCGAAGCAGATGGGACAGTTCGATCGCAAGTATTGAGACAGATCGCACTGAAGCAACTCGACTTTGTGTTAGTCCACCCAGGAACGAAGACTGCAGAGCAGGTTGTGTTGGTTGAGGACGGTTTCCCTTCTCAGCCACACGAGGTCTCTCGGAGGCGGGATATCGAGTCAGTCTTACAGGCAGCGGGCATCGCATTGACGACCTTGAAGCCCCATACATCCTACACGGTCCCTCAACTGGCCCAGCTGCTTGGCGTCAGCGAGGACGAGTGACTGCCACTGTGTATTATCGACGCATTTCCTGCCTATCTTGATGTGGAACTAGTCAGAGGAGCTATTACCGGTCAATTGAGGGGTCGGTTCCTCATCTCGCATCGGCGCCGCGTCGAGAGCCTTCCGGGCCAACTCTGCTTCAGCGCTTTCAGGATATTGATCGACTACTCGCTCATACATCATACGAGCTTTTTCGTGATCCTTCAGCCTCGTGTAGGTTTGCCCAATCTTCAAGGTAGAAGCAACAAGCTTCGGACTGAGTGGGTAGTAGGACACAACGTGGTGGAAGGATTTCAAGGCTTCCTTGTAACGCCCCAATCGGTACTGACATTCCCCCACCCAATATTGCGCATTGGCTGCCAGCGAGGACTGTCCGTGGAGTTCGAGAAAGAATCGAAAACCAGCCAGCGCAGCCTCGTAATCCCTGTGCTTGAACTCCTGCATCACCCGATCATAGAGATGTCGAGACGAATCCTGCATGTTGGAAGGAGCGGCGACTGCGAGATTGAGAGAAAACAGCACCGCAATCATTCCTGGAATCACAATCGTCAGTGCCTTCATGATCATACCTCCTACTGCTCGGCAAGGTCTCGGTAACCATCCTCCCGTAATGTCGCAATCGCCGTGCCACCACGGGATGATCCGGTGCCACTAAAAGAGCCACGAATCCAGGACCTTGGCATCATTACACACAGGGAAATGCCGAGTGACTGACCGAGCCTGAGCGACAGATTTGTACGATCTGTGCGGGAGTCCCCTCCCTTGACAGAATGGAGGACACCAGACGAGAAATGGCTTTAGTCAACGCTTTGCAGAGAACTTGACTTGCTTGCTCGTGGTCGAAATAATGCCCACGGCCACTGAGGTTAGAGTTTCAAGAATGGAACGATGACGGTGAAAGGAAGAAAAGCGTGGTGAAGGGAGCTGGACATGAGGATTGAGCCTCCGCCGAATCCACTCGGCGGAAAGACCCTGATCGTCGACGCGAATGACGGCGACTCATACGTACGGCCTAGTGCAGCACTCCTCGATGCGGGGGAGCATGACCAGGTGTTTATTCGTCCTGGAATCTATGAGGACAAAGTCTTTATCACTGGGCGACCGATTCATTTGGTAGGGGCCGGTCGAGACGAGGTACAGATTTTCTCTCGCCGTGGAGGCCCCCTCTATCTCCAGCAAGTCCCAAGCGGTCGAATCACCGGTATCACGTTTCGATACGTCGGAAGCGATCAGAATTCAGCCATGAACCTGCTCGATTCTTCTTGTACTGTGACACAGTGCCGCGCCATGGAAGGGATTCTGTCTGGTGTGGTGATTTATGGACCCCAATCTCGGCTAACATTTGTCGAGAATGAAGTCTGTGGCAACCGTGAATCGGGAATTTTTGTGTTTGCCGGGGCACAGCCAAGGATCGCCGACAATGTGTGTCGGAGCAATCACCATTTCGGCATTGCGGTGCGGGATCCTGGAAGCCATCCGGAGCTCGTCAGGAATCGATGCCGGGAAAATATGTTAAGCGGAATCCTCCTCTTTCATCACGCGGAAGCGCTCCTCGTTGATAATACGTGCAGTGAGAACCAGCACTGGGGGATAGTGATGACTCCCGACTGCCACCCTACTCCCGATCGAGAAGCGCTCGACACCTCAAACATTCTTGCTCCCAATCCGCGCGGGACTTTGATCGTCACGGATCAACCGTTAAATGACATCGGACGTTGAATAGACAGGTGTCGAGGACACCGGTAACCCGGAATCGGCTCGTCATCTACTGTGGGCGAGGTCGAAGAGGAGTCAGAAACCGTCTCTGGTATTGATTCCGTCGACGTCCATGGCGCGATGCACGTTACGGTAGGAGATTGGCCGAATGGGTGCCAGAGGCTTCATGAAGGTGGAAGGCACTACCTCCTTGCTTTTTTGCTCGATACATAGCGGTGTCGGCATGCTTGAGTAATTCGTCGACCGGATGATCGTCGTGAGGATAGATTGTGATTCCAATGCTGACGCCGACAGAGATGTGGTGGCCCTGTAACTCAAATGTCGTGGCAATGGACTCCGTGATTCGTTTTGCCACCACGAGTATATTCTCATCGGATGAAACACCTTCTAGAATGATCGTGAACTCATCCCCGCCCATACGGGCCACGGTATCGACTTCCCGCACACAGGTCTTGAGTCGTTCAGATACGGCTTTGAGTAGTTCATCCCCGATGTCGTGGCCATAGGTATCATTCACGGCTTTGAATCGATCGAGATCGAGGAGCATGAGACCAATCGGTTGATGCATGCGTTTGCTTCGAGCCATGGCTTGCACCAGCCGATCACGAAAGAGGCTACGATTCACCAGTCCGGTCAAGTGATCATACTGTGCAAGGTAGGTCAGGCGTTCTTCAGTGCGTTTCCGCTCAATAGCATAACGGACAGCACGGGCTAACAGCTCGGGGTGACCCTGGCCTTTGACGAGATAATCCTGCGCCCCCTGTTGGACCGCTTGAAGAGCCAGACTTTGGTCGCTCACGCCGCTCAGGACGACAACGGGGATCGTTGGACTGGTATCGTGAATCTGTCTGACCGTCGGGAGACCGAACGCATCCGGGAGTGACAGATCCAAGAGCACGGCATCGAATCGCTCACGGCTCAGATACGTGAGCCCTTCTCCTAACGTTTTCACACGACTCACCTGGAACTCCTCGCTGCTCCATTCAGAAAGAAGATCCTGCGTAAGCTGAGCGTCGACATCATTGTCTTCGACGAGAAGGACTTTGATCATCTGGCACCCTCGCGATCGCCGAACCCCTGGTTGTGGTTCTTAATTTCCACGTCTGGGCCGGTTGTCTGTGACAAGACCACTACTATGAGTGGCTGATTATAGCTAAGAGACAGGGGAGGATAAAGCAAATGCGACAATACAGAACGCGGAAGCCGGAAAACTTTCTTCGAGTTTTACGCCAGGGACAGGTGTGAGGGCATAGGCACACATTACCATTCTCCCCAGTGAAACCATGACCGCCCCTTCTAAGCACATACAAGTTTCGACTACATAGGGCGGTCATGAGGAACCTGGCGGACAATCTGGGATGAAGGCTGCCTAATATGAGCCTACATGGAGAGCTTCAGCTCGGCGACGAACATCTTCGGCTTTTTGCGATTGCCCGAGGTTGTCGTAGAGTGAGGCGATATTCGCATGCAGATGCGACAAGAGTTGCCCCAACTGTGCTTCCTGTGCGATCACATTCGCTTCGAGCGCCAGTTTCTTTTCCTCACTCCGGCGGAAGCGTTCCTCAAGCCGCTGTACAAGTTGGATCCAGCCTTTGACCTTACCGGAATCTACATCAGGGAGGGTCGGCAAGGCTTCGGCACGATCGAGGCATTTTTCAGTTTGATTCATCCAATTGATGAAGACGAGAAAATCACCAAGCGTTATCTTCAGTGCGGATGAGGCGCCTTCTTCTTCGATAACCAGGTCTTCCATTGCAACTCCTTGTGAAGCAAATAATTTCGGATTGTGTACGACAGACGAGCGAATATCCTTCTGCCAAATTGCCGTTGAAGCTTGCTGTCACCAGCTTCTGAAAAGCGAACAACGAAGCGACATCGATGCGAGCCACCTCCTTTCTATGCCTGGCCTTTGGCGAGAAACGTGAAGCGGGTTTAAGAGCGGGAAACCCATTGGCTACATCTGGTTGTATTTGGCGAGTAATACTGTGCCAGCAGTAGTATTGTCAAGAGGTCTCTTGAGGGATTGATAAAGAGAGAATTCTCGCGGATTCTTCAGTATGTGGGCAACGTCAAGAAGAACAGGAATTAGACGACGATTATCCTTGTGGTGAGAGGGGCGGAACCCCTGGATAGATTCCTCGCGGGAAACGTTCGGGGCCAATTGTCCCTTCGCAGGCATACCCTGGCTCAAAAGGCCAGAGGAGCGACCGACCTTCCCAAGAACCTCTCACCTGGACCGTGCCCAGCGAGACCCCAAGTCGAGCCGCCTCCTCGTGCATTGTGGAGAGACAGCCTTGATAGGTATATGCGCGGCGACCCAGTAGGATCGGCTCGCCTGTCTGGCTATGGAAGACCGTATAGGACTCGGCGCAGCCGGCCAGAAGCAGTACCATGAAGAGCAAAAGACCTTTCGTCATGTGCCTCCACCCTCACGCGTTGGTGTGATCTTCATCAAGAATGTGTCCCCTTCCACGCACTGGATCGATATGGCAGTGCAAGAGCGACCTCACGTTTGACTAGCCGACCTAAGCGGACTTGGTCTTCACCTGGCATTTGGATAAATTCAACACCGAACCGTCGTCGCTCGCACCAGCGCACTTTGGCTAGTCCGACTCGGAGCGGAGACATGGTGTCAGGGACGAGCATTCTCATTTCGAGATAGGAACCGGGCTGTACACAATTTCGGCTGTGGACGGCGCAACCAGGGACAGACACATTCAGCACTGTTCCCTCCCCTACATAGGCCTCACCAGCAAACACCACGGGGAACTGCGCATGGATGCGTTCGCAGTACCTCAGTTTCGCCATGGTGGTCGACTCCTTCTCGGTCAGACAATTGGCAGAGCAAAGCGTACCACAGTCTTCCTTGAGCACGCGAGAGGGCCCCACTTATGAGATTTGGCACAAGAGACATTGAGGGATTCTTGCAGTGTCCTCCGGCAACCGCAAAGTGCGGCAATCAGAGCCAAGAAAAGGAAAGGCTCTCCCTCATATCCCTACGAAAGTTGAGAGCCGTGAACATCCATAAGTCATTGAAATACTGGCACACTAAATATTCATCTCTTCCCAGTCATTCGGCATAGAACCTGCGCTTACATCGTCACAGAACAGGGTCAACTTCCGAATTGCATGAAAGATTGGCCAGAAGATAATACAGGCTTCGACACAGGGGAGTAGAAAACAAAGATGAAGAGCGTCGAGCTGCACAACAAACTATCTAGCGATGACTCAGGATGCCGGGCACTCAGACCTGTGGATTCCGCCAGATATCTTGCCTGCGCAGTCGTAATAATGATAGCGATTACGACGCCCGTTGTTCTCCCCGATACACTGGTCTATGGATATGCCAGTCCCACGGTTCTGGTGAACCTTACAAATGTACCGACCGATGCGCGTGTCCCAGCCGTTCGCCGGAAGGCACGGTATCACATTGGTGTAGGAGATCTCGAACTCGAGCAAGCAGTCCGTCGTGCGGCTCAGCAGCACCATGTTCAACCGGCCTTGCTTCTTGCTGTGATGAGGGCTGAGTCTTCCTTTAATCCAACTGCAATCTCAAAGGCGGGAGCGGTGGGACTCATGCAACTGATTCCGGAAACCGCCATCCGGCATGGAGTGCGGAACCTCTACGATGCGAATGAGAACATCACCGGTGGGGCTAAGCACCTGCGTTACCTCTTGGACCGGTTTCACGGGAACGTCCGATTAGCCGTGGCTGCCTATAACGCGGGTGAACGCAAGGTGGATCGATATGGAAAGATCCCACCCTATAAGGAAACACAGGACTATGTAAAAAAAGTGCTCGTCTACTACCGTAGCTACAAGAAGGACGGTTGGATCATGCCGGTTGTGACAGCCACCCCGCTAACGCACGTAGGTCGACCGTACTAATCGATCGCTTCGATTCTCTTTAGCCATGAGGCAACACCGTTCAGAAAGGGAAACTACAATCAGAGAGTGGAGGAAAATGAAGCGTTAGACAGGTTTTTCAGCAACGTATTCCAAGTACTTCCACAGTTCCTTGGCATCTTGTTCGGCAAGTACCAGAGGGGTATTGTTCGCGGATCCGACGAAATGAATCTTGAGCGACATCTCATCTTGCCAAATCTGAGCTTCGCAGTAGCTCACACTATCGAGGTTTAATGCCTTCTTGCCAATGCGAACAAAGTGCATCGTGTCTCCTTGCTCTGCGCCAACTCCTTGCCGACTATAGCACCACATGGCCTTCCGTCAAATGCTTACCGCATTTTCTCACAAGGTCTCGGAGACACGAGCGAGTCAGCACTTGAAGAGGGCTAACACTCCTGGGGGTTGGATTCGCTGAAGAGACACGGTCGGTTGCGGGGGAGCGACTTAGTCATTAGTTAACGCCGAAAACATTGAGGATCGCGCTACGTTGAAGGCACACGATCCAACCGGGATTGCGCGCCACTTCCGAACAAACGTGGGAACCAATGGTGCTAGAGAGTATCGCTCAAACCTCGTAGGAATTTGCCTGTAATAACAAACGATCGCGCAGTCAACCATGTAGGTCTGTCCGTCTCATTCTCGAAATCATGTCATAGCGAATCGCATGAAGTTTCGCGCGTTGGTCTGGCGCAGTTCTCCTATGTTATAGGATCATACTGTTTTGTAAGTCCGCGCATCTTTTGAGGAATAGACCCACTCCACCTCAATCTCTATCCTGCGCTACTATTATAAGATGGCTCAGGGGGCACAACACACCAAGGAAGACTGTCCTAGATTTACTACGAGATTCACAATTGATTGCGTGCTTCCGCTCGCGAGCACGCAGCTTCAAGCGGACGGATGCGTACTCGAAAGCTTAGAGGATGGACATAAGCTCATTACCCCTGATTATCTGAGAACCGGGGATCTTGTGAAGGTCCAGTTATGGTTGGAAGGAGAGGAAGACTTTATAGACATCTCGCTGGCTGTAGTCAGTAAGGTTGACACCCCCTGGATCACGGTGGGTGTGATTCGGGTGAGCCCAACTGATCGGTTAAGATTGAAACGCTTTATCCAGACCCGCGCAACCATGCACATTGGAAAGTCTGCTCAGATCGACCAGTTTCTCATTCGGGCATAGCTCGGCGTTGCCCTCATCGGGGTCGACTCAACAACCCTGTAGGTCACTCGGATCCTATCGCATGCAGCGCAGAGCAGTCGATGCCGCTCAAGCAGATGCGTTCAGGATGATTGCGGTTGCGGGAGAAAGCGGCAGGGAGTCAAGTTCGGTCGGAATGAACCCTCAAATATCCTGGGCTGTGTCGAGTACCTCGCCACAAAACCATCGCCTCACTCCAGGAACCGGTCAGAATCAGAAAATTTCTTGCGGGATGTGGCGCCTAGTGGCACACCTAGACCATGCACGTGATTCGGAGAAGGGTCTGGATCGCCCTGGGAGGGAGCCTGTGTTTGGCCCTGATCCTGGGCGCATGCGGAATCCTGCCTGCCAGCACGGTAGACAAGAAACGCGATCCGGTCATGGTCGACTCCAGTGTCGTGCAGTCCCTGCAGCGACAAATCAAAGAGCGAGAGAAGCGCATTGCGGAGCTGGAGGCCCAGTTAGATGCCTTGAAGGTGATCGATCAGGACATTGAAAAACGGAGGCAGTCTAGCCGGCCACCCGCCACGTTGACGCCTATCGAGTGACCTTCCTCCGTATGTTGCGCCACATCATGTCCATCCCTGACCGGATTATCCCTGCTCCAGAACTGGATTGAATTATCCTCGACAGTCTCCTGGCGAGACTGTGCAATGGTGTGCACTGACTGATGGGCACAGAATACAGCAGCACGTGTCGATATGAATAGGGTGACGATGGCTCGAGACGCGGCCCATCATTAAATCTCATGGACTGATGCCTGATTGGGATTGCAGGGTCCTTGAAGACTGTTGTGGCATCGTAGTTGCTCATAAGGATCACCACGTGTCGAGGGATCACCGACTCCCCTCTAATCATGAGTCTATTGAGACCAATCTCTCACGGCTCTTGAAGGACTGCAGATGGCGCTACCTCGGATGTGGCAACGATTGCGGAATTTTGTGCGTTGGAAGAAAGCAACCACCCCCATGCTGCTCAATGCTGACACGGGGGAGTTGATCCCATTCTCCATCTACACCACGCCACCGACGGGGAAGTGGATGCTTCGTCGTCCACTCACACTGCCTGGCAGCACGCTGCCTCTCTTTCTCGAAACTCCGCTCGTTCCTAGTGGTCTCGCTGGGCAGAAACGTACAGGGGTCTCCAACCCGTCACCCGATAAAGTCGGACTGCAGCACAACAGAGAAACTCCACTTCCACACCCGCCCCCGCAGCAGTCCATTTAGCCCTTTCCCTTTGGCAGCACCCCCTTCCGCCATTCCCACGGCGGCACCGACTGCCGGATCCGCCCACAAACCTCGTTTGGCCTCTCGTGCTCCCTTCTCCAACCCTTCCAGCACCGCATCTTTCGGCACATACTTCCGATACCACCAATCACCAGCCTTGCTTGACGAGATCCTGATTGAGATTCATGCCATTGGGCAGGAGAACCTCAGAAATCGTGCGCCCAGCAGAATTATTTGCCAAACGGATTGGTCGGTATATCTTTGACGCTATCTTTGAGACCCTGAACATCTTGCTTCACCTGGCCAACGTCCTGTTTGGCTTTGTTCACATCCATGGCTTTGACGTCATCCTTGGTCTTGCCGGTGTCCGTCTTGAGTTGTCCCGCGGACTCTTTTATGGACGTCTGTGCGCCGGTCTTCGGCCCTTCGCCACCGGGGGGCATCCCTTGCGCCCACACGGGCGCATGAATGATCGAGCTCACACTGATACCGACCGCAGTGGCGATCACAACCGCAACGATGAATGATGGGCGCATGACAGTCCTCCTCCAATTAAAAGTGACCAACCCGATCTGATTCCGTCCGCGTGGCACGTGTTGATCGACTGCGCGTGGTGGCCTCGCAGGGAGGCGTAGTGTATGAGGGAAACGAAGGAGGGCGCAAGTGTCTAGTCTTAGTAGCCGATTTTGCTCTTTTCTAAGGTTCCCCTCTTTGTTCGATCAGTTCGGCATTCATTTGGCGCAGCCGGATGAAGCAGTGTGAGTGAAGCGACTGACCTCCTAGCTGAAAAACCAGAACATCCGCCCCGCGAGATCTCACTACACCTCATCGGAAAGAGCAAGACGCGGCCGGTCGCGCGCTGAGCTCGCGCGTGGGCGCGACCCATCGCGCGCCACCTCCAGGTTTCTTCACTTAGTCTTACAGCGGACCGCAGGGAAAGCCAACATTCCAATGAGTTGCGATGGAGCGGTTGAAAAGAGATAGCGCGGCACAGTCTGTGCTGAAACTGAACGTTAGAAGCACAATACCACGCATTATGTTGAGGATCGTAATCGTTCTGGAAAGGAGAATCACCATGACGATGATAAACGAGGTGTTGATCAATGGTTCGCTGTATGTCTGTTCGCTTGGCGTCCTAGGACTGGCATGGGCAAGTCTACAGAGAAGTGAAAGATGAACGAGGATTCGAGGTCACGCACGTATCGTGGCGTGAACGGCATTCACCACTAACCCGAGGAGGTCCCATGATATCAATTCCGCAAGTCGGCAGCGTCCTGTGTGGTATCGTTTTACTCTTGCATGTGTCCCATGCCGCCGCCGCCATGCAGGCCCCTAATGATCTGACTCACAATAGGACAATCATGGGCGACGTGATGCGCATCGAACATGCATACTATTTCGTCAAGGAGAAAGACGGCAAGGAAGTGCGTCTGCATGCAGATAAAACTACGGTGATGATGGGACAGCTCAAGCAGGGTGATCGTGTCGAGGCGGAAATCACTGAACAGAATCACGCGCTGCTGATGCGTTCACTCCCCTGAAGAGATTTCGATAAATTGGTAGACTCCGAGAAGGCATCTACCGCCGCGATGACTACCATCCGATGACCGCAGAGGGGCCTTGCTTTCAAGGCCCCTTTTTGTGTCTGCTGTGTGGTCAATGTCCGACGTATTCACTTGCCGACCTCATTGAGGACACCATCCGAGAGAAAGTACAATTTCTAGGTATGGCCCTCTCACACACTCTCTCCCTTGATCCGATTCGGTACCTTCAACTGGACCTACGAAGGCTGGCCCTTTTTGATTAGAAGTGGTGTCGAAGGGCAGACGACACAACAATCGGGCTGCTTGTAGGGATGTTGAGGGGCTAGCGCGATGGGGGAATGGTATGTGCTGTTCCCTTTGGTCAGTTGAGCCGAAGCACGATGGACGAGATCAGGTCGGGAATAAATCCATAGACCCAAACGTAGGCGACGAGATAGATAGCGACGAGCGCTCCAACAAACACGCCGATCACCTTTGGTAGAGCCTTCAGGAACATAAAAGCGGTGTAGTTGTTGTCAGTCATTCGCACCAGCGTTGCGGGGTTAAGGGACTAATAACCTCAGATCTGTGCGAGTCTGCGGGGTCTTGCCGAGGGATTTTCGTACTTCTTCGGCAAGTGTGATATTCACTTGGTGTACCCACCGCTCGATTTGACGAGTGAGCGCCTCACCCCGCTGACTCAGTCCCAAATGCACGACACGAGCATCTACGACCGACCGACGTTGGGTCACCCATCGATTCCGTACGAGAGCCTTCACGACTTCCGTCAAGGTCGGCCGCCTCACACAAAGCGCCCTGGCCGCATCCGTCAGTCTAGCCTCCGCGTGACGACTCACAAAAAGAAGCATGGCAGCTTGGAGCGGCGTCACGCGGATTGGCCCGAGACTCCTTCGGAACGCGCCATGCCATTGCAGCACCCGCTCCAGGGTGGTCACATCCGCATGGCCGTTCTTCACTGTTGACTCTTTGGTCATGGGTCACATGCTCCTTCTTCGCAGTTAATTATGGCCGTCTTTGTAACAACATGGCCCGACACCTTAATACAACGAACGCGCTGCCAGTTTCGTCAAGGAACACACGACGGGGAACGATTTGGATAAAGTCATTCAACGTGCGGTGGCGTTTGTGAGACCGATGCCCAAGGAAGATCGATACCGGCCTCGCTGGTTCTTTTTTTCTCTCTTCTCAGAAGAAACAGAGACAAATTAAAGGCCCGGTTCCTTTGGAGCCGAGCCAACTTCAGATTCCGCCATGGTCGCACTGCATGCACACGGAGGCAGGTGTACCTGCACAGGGCTTCCATAGCGGTTTCTAAACCAACGCCACACGACTACATCCCTGACGTCGGGCTACCTCTCCACCCCTTCCACTTCAGCCCTATGAAGTGGAACTTGGGTGTACGAGAACTGCGAGCCGAGTGAGAGCTGATAGGTCGAGTACCCAAGTTGGCGAAGGAAAACCCGTCCGTCCCGCGACATGCAATCAACGGCGACGAATACTTCGCCCCAACTGAAATTGGAAAGTTCGGTGACCACATCGTCAAAGCAGCACGGACCGCTGCGCAGCTTTTCAATAATTGCTTCTTCTATGGACAGCATGGCGTCAGACCTCCGGTTGAAGTGAGGTGCCCCCGCTGGTGTCCCGTATTATGGACAGGAATGCGTCGTTGGTAAGTAGGCACTGCCCTAGTATTGGAGTAAGAAATCTCCTACGACACCCGCCGAGAAGCGAGTCGCAAATGACTCACGATACGTTTGCTTGGGCGGTGCTGACGGGGTGCTATGAAGGGGTGTTGAAACTGGCGGTTGGAGCGAAGGTAAATAACAATGTCCTCCTGTGTGGTGAGGGGGCACGAGGTATCACAGCGATACAACTGGCGACTCTGTGCCTCAGCACACAGTCGAGCAAGACCCCGCTGGAGGGTTGACAAAAAAGATGACCCTGGGATGAGCTCGGGCGAGAGCATCAGCGGGCGAGCGCTCCTGACCGTCGCCATTCCTACCGCGGCACCGGCCTCGGATCAATCCATAAGCCTTGCTTGGCTTCTCGCGCTTCTCTTTCTAGTCCTTCCAGCTCTGTATCTCCCGCCGCTTACTTCCGATACCACCAGCACCAGCCTTGCTTCACTAGTTCCTGATTGAGGTTCATCCCATCGGGCAGGAGAACCTCAGCAAGCGTGCGACCATACTTGTCATGGTCGTGGGTCTGAAGGATGACCGACAAGGGGGCCGGTAAAGTCAGCGAGTGCTCCCAAGGGGTGGAGCGAGAACAGAAGTAGGCTGACTAGGGATCGCATCCGTTGCCTCCTGCCTTACTGTTGCTTCGCCACAACATGGACCTTGACCTTATCATAGGTACCCGGTGGGATATTCTGTTCTGCACAAGGCACTAGAACCATTGGATGCAAGGCAGGACAAAGACATGAACGGGAGGTGACACGTTGGCTGCTCCAGTGAGCGTCCGTTGCCAATTATGCATACGCTCTCGGAAGCCATTGAGTTGCTCATCTTGAATTCCCGCAAACAGCATCGTATTAATGCCACCCCAGTAAATTGAGCCAAGATCATGCCCCGTCTTGCCTTTTCCGTGGGCCTTTTCCACAAAAGTAAAGGAGAGGCGTTCTGCCTCAAGCCACTCAAGCACTGTGTCTTCCATTGATGAGCGAAACGTCATAATGACCATCTGCATGGGATGTCCCCTCCTTAGTTAGTGCATCGTTCCCCTTCACCACCCACTGCCCTATTTCAATGATTCCGCCCCACCGGTTCGAGCAGCGCCCTATCATTTCTTGCTGCAGGCAAATGACCACACAGTATGACCAACGGTGCCTGGTCCTATCGGTATCCAGTTCCCTTCGGTGGAATAACTGAACACCACATTACCGCACCGCTTCCCATATTGCCGGACCACCACGTATATGCAAGGCTCCGCTGCAGTTTCTCCGTGCAGTTGGCTTCCAATTGTATCGAGTCAGACAAATGCGCCACACCCGTCGCTGATTGAAGAGTCTTGTAGTCGTACAAGATCCATATCTTCACCAGATCCCCTTTGCAGCGAATAGTGTCTGGGTCGGCGTACACGTCATACCCCCCTCCCTCTTGGTGAGAGAAATCGGCACCCACTCCGCATACGCTAGGCCACTACCCAGGAATAGCAGGATAATCAGAGACCAGAACCCCCAAAAGTAACTCACCGGCAAGTGGCGGAACGGACGAGTTGAGAAGGGCATGGACCTCGCAGGGCGACGTATTGTAGAAGGGAACTGAAGGAAGGCGCAAGAACGAAGAAGAGAATGTCTTCCACTGCACGTTGCCGATTTCCGGTGTAGCGGACAACAGACCACCCATGTTCGCTACTTTCGTGTTTTGGCAGTGTATCGATTCCAGACGCCAAGTATTACTGCTACTAGAACGGTAGCTGCAAACACTAACAATACACCCGCAATGAGCCGATCTATCAATGGGATTGCGCTGTTACCGTTCACCACAGCACTAACAACCGTCAGAAAGAATGCAACTAAAGTCCATTTGCGACCAGAGATTCGCTTATTTGGTTGCGGTGTGACTGGAGGTGTCTGTTGCGAATTTGGCATCGAGCTTTATACATCAAAAAAAGCACCCGATGTTCGACCAGGTCACCAGGCAGCACATTCTAGAGGGGTAGCGAACGAAGGCGCAAGGGCTGGCAGGGTCAGGTCTATCACCAGCGACCTTTGGGTTTCCAACCTAACGGGCCTTGGTAACTCAAAGAGAGATGGCTAGATTTTCGGCCACTGTCCGTAAGGTGTCTGTGCGGAGTGAGGTAACCCTGAAGTGACCAGCGGGATGTGCCATGACGACGGAGAAAATTAACGATCCTTTTATCCCTCAGACGACGAGGGGGTGACAGTTTCAGGCGGGCGGGGCGGTCCCTTAAGGTATCCATCGCCTAGCCAGCTACACACGCCTCCCCTCACACCAGTGAAGCAAAGGGGGGGCCTTCTCGATTTCAACTTCAGCGAAAAAAGGAAATCTCGAATAGATGGGACCCACGACACGGAGGAAACAGGCCCCGCCTTTTGTTACATGATTCTGCAATCAGTACGGAGCTTCGATACATGGTGGGGCCCCGGCGCGAACCGCATTGCATGTTGAATAGAACACGGACAGAAACACGGACAAAACGACCGTTTCGAGTGGAGCAGGAAAGGAGAGTGGTGTGGACCTGATTGAAACATTGTGGTTGCGGGGGCCCGCTACCCCATTTTTTTACACCTCCTCGCCGATTTCTGCTGAGATCTTCCGAGAAGCGGCTAAGGGACACCTGACCATCGGGTAACAAGGGGATATGATCAAATGGATCACCCAACTCATTTCATTGCCAATCGAATTGCCTGTACGGTATGATATTGCGCTGGTAGGTGTTGCATGTATCAGATAAAGCATCAATTTTTCTGCCCTTGGGTGGCCTTCCTCATGAGGAAAGCGGCTCGTGGGCACCCGATCACGCTCTAACTCGCTTTCTACAGTTCCCTCCACATCTGGTGCTCGCGAATCATCTGGCGAAGCTACCGGTGATGACCCTGCCATCCGAATAGGTGCGTCGTCGGAACAACCGTCCGGAATCAGTGCTCCTTCGTCTCCATTCACCTTCCTGCAGTTGAGACGACCGCTCCGCCATGGCGAGCGGCTCCTTCTCACCCTGCTCGCTGAGCAGTGCGTGGACGCTCTCCTTCGTCAAGGCCAAGAGAAGAAAGAAGGCGGATCAGCCGACGACGAAGCAGCGCCAGGCGATCGATCACCGGTGTAGGGAAAGTTATCGAACGGTACGCCTGAGTATGGCGCCTAGAAGAAAATAAGGAGAACATTCAGAACCACATCAAACGAAGGGAAGGAGGATGCAATGGCAACGTGCAATTTCTGCAAAGAGGACAGATTCCAATGCACGCAGGGCGTCAAGGCTCACATGAAGTCATGTGACCGATATTTAGCGGAGAAAGCCAAAAAGGCGAGGGCTGCCTTAGGCAACCTGCCTCAGGCAGGCCTGGCACCTGATCTCTCAACATTCAACCTCAATGTGGTGAAGCCGATACCTGAGCGGTCATCGAAACAAGAGACGCCACCGACACCTCAGCAACAGCGGCGGACCATCCTGCAGGCGGTAAAGAGGTTAGTTATCGATCAGTATGGGACTCTCGTGGGTCGGGTCACGACTTCCATGCGTGGACACGCAAAACTCATGATTGAGCAGCAATTAGCCATATTGCCGCTCGAAGAAATGGGTTTCGAAGAAGTCTCCGAAATTGCTGCCGCCATCCGTGATCGGCTCTACACTTCGGCCTTTACCAGACAAGAGCAAGCAGCAAAGCGTCAACGCGTAGAAACAGCGGCGCACAAGAAGAAAGAAATGGAAACGTTGGGCACCTTGCTTCGAGCTGACCGTCGGAAGACAATGTTTCGTCAGCAAGCGAGTCAGCAAGCGGAGGCATTTTGCCACGAGAAGAAGATTACGGGGTGGGCATACGTGAGCGTCCTTGCTGACGTGGAATCGCGACTCGCCCTCTTCTTAACGGGGGAGGAGCCGATTCTCGAGGCCCAGGCGATTGTACGGTCCGTGCTGGAGAGCCGTTTTGCAGAGGCCGAGGCCACGCTGGCCGCTGTGCAGGCCAAAGCCGATGAGCACTGGCGCAGGGAAATGGAGGCCGCCTTGGTGCTCGCTACCGTCGCTGGTCTCGTCGGCCTCTCGCTCCAGTATCCCGAGCAAACGGTGGCGTTCTTTAACTGGCTCGAACGGACCTTCGATTTTGCGCCTGGGGCGAAAGCCGACGCACCGAACGCTGAGACGTCAGGAACGAATTCGGATACTGCGAGCGCCGAGACACGTCGGCAAATGTATCCCGTCACGCCGCCGGATCCGCCATTTCCCTGTGTGCCGTCTGGCGTGGCGATGCAAGGGCAGGCGTAGCCTCAACGAATTTTCGAATAGTGTCACACAGTTTTTTATCGATGATCATGCCTATGCCGGGTTTCGCTTTCCGTCGGATCGGGAAAGGCCTGCTGATTAAGAGATGCCCGATTGACCAGACTCAGCAGACCCAGGAGCACGTATCTGAACAGAAACACAAAGAACCTGAGTAATCGAGCTCGTACTGGATGACCCTGGGTTGGGGTATTCCGGTAGCAGCGTGGTAGCAGACTAGATCAGAATCTCCACGTGATCCTCGGGTCCTCCCATCGACACCATGTCGACCATCCGTCGTCATCTCGATGCAGAACCTGTCGCGCTCATACTATCCTGTCAGTCTTCCATCAGTTGGATTGTGTTCTTGGTCTGGTGCTGAAATATGAGCACGTGTCAGTCATTTGGCAAGCAGGCCCGGGTCACCTCACTTTGTGTTTCAGACCTCGAATCGAGCCATCGAGTTGAAATTATGGTGATACTAGGAACTTTAATGGTATGGTGACGGCAAGGCATTGGCTGGAACGATTTCTGCGACTCCTCTGAAGTAAGAACGAGGGGGCGCCGAACTGTGTATGCGGTGCTGTCATGATGCTCGACTGCATGACGTGCAAGTGGATTAGATGGTGTGCGAGCATCCCCCTTATCTTGCTCCTTGGTGCCGGTGGCTTCGTAGTCTTCGCGTACCTCGCTGAGGCCCAGGGAGATGCGGCCTCTGCTCTCCTGGGCCTCTACCTGGCGACCTGGTCATATGTCTTAGCTGTCGCCGGCGTAACACTTTTCCTAGGATGGTGGCTGTGGAAATGGCTTCACATGCGGACTGCACATTCGCTTCGGCCATGTTGAAAATCTGCTCGACGAAAGACTTTATGGATTTGGGGTGACCTGCCCCCTGTAGTTGTACCAGCCGCAATGTGACTCAGGCGTTTCGCGTCACGATGGCTTCGGGTGCGGGCGTCGGTTTCTTTTTCAATCCGTATCGTCATGCGCGACTCCTGTGATCTCGATGACCTCAAGGAGTGCAATCAAAAGGCCAGTGGTAAGCCGTCGATATGTTTGTGCATAGCAAGGACGCTGCTGCCGAGCTTTCAGCGTGTGCTGAAAGCTCGGCGTAAGAAGTAGCAGGGTTCAGTGCGGTTTCAATTGCCCGATCCGATTGCGTGGAAGGTGTGTGAGGGGGACGAAGTCAGAAAAACAGTCTAATCCGAAGCCACGATATGCGAGCGACTGGCTTGTGCGGCAAGCGCGCATACCGTTTCGGTCTCTTTATCGTACGTGGTCGGCTTGTGGAGTCTTGAATCGATGCTTGTTAATTCCGAGGGCCGTGATTTTTGACTCCAGCGTCTGTCTCGGGAGTCCGAGCTTGGCCGCGGCGCCAGTCGGGCCCCCAACCTGGCCCCCGCACTCCGCCAGCGCGGCTTCTATGATCTCCTTTTCATGCTCGACCAGCGTGGTGCCTAAGGGAACCCTCGACCCCGACAGCCTGTGTCCTTCCGGTTTCAACCAGGTCTCATCGACAGCAAACGTGTCGCTCTCGCACAGCACGACCGCCCGCTCGATGACATTTTGCAATTCGCGAATGTTGCCGGGCCAGTCGTAGGCCTGAAACAGCTTCATGGTCTCTTT
>Ga0207104_1011_pt1 | contig 52730 bp, 52 predicted proteins | sample Alteio_BWMinHeat_79_FD_153538 | JGI IMG/M metagenome (GOLD analysis project Ga0207104, IMG submission 153538) | Enriched cells from forest soil in Barre Woods Harvard Forest LTER site, Petersham, Massachusetts, United States -... | ecosystem: Environmental > Terrestrial > Soil > Temperate forest >...
AAGAAGAACGATCCGGATCGGCTGGAGCGGAATAAGTTCTGCAAGTTCTGCCGGAAACACATTGCCCATAAAGAAGTGAAGTAAGTTGGGTGCCGGCCACTGGCTGGATTGCCAGCCGTCGTAGGGGCATGGTGTCAATGGTAGCACATCGGTCTCCAAAACCGAGAGTCTGGGTTCAAATCCTAGTGCCCCTGCCAATCGCTGCGTAGTGGCGTAGTGGATGGGTCAGGCTCAACACGAGCGGCTGGATTGAGAGCAGGTCGGTAGCAGAGCGGGGAGGTTGGACGAGGTGAGGAGAGGCGCGTTCTCTCTCTATCAAGAGCGAAGGTGAGGTGCGTATGTTCAGGAAGTTTACGGATTCTGTTCGAGAGTTCTTCAGTGATGTACGCGGGGAGTTGAAAAAAGTGTCGTTTCCGACTCGGGCCGAAACGGTCGGGTCCACGACGGTGGTCATTGTCTTTTGCATCATCATGTCCCTGTATCTGTCGTTCGTCGACTCGGTTCTCGTATGGGCAGTGAGCAAGATTCTGTGAGTCAGATGTCTGAAAGTGAGAGTCGCCGTGTGGCGCAAATCAACCAATGATCCGAGGGTAGGGCATGGCAAAGAATTGGTACGTCATTCATACCTACGCAGGCTTTGAGGGGCGGGTGAAGACCAGTTTGCTCGAACGGGCCACTCAAATGGGATTGGTCGAAAAGCTGGGACAGGTACTCGTGCCGACGGAGGATGTGATTGAGATCAAGGATGGCAAGCGCCGAACGTCTCGACGGAAGTTTTTCCCTGGGTATGTGATTGTGGAATTGGAGTCCCCGCTCATCGATGAAACCTTGCAGATGATCAAAGAGACGCCGAAGGTCACGGGATTTGTCGGCGCTGGTGCGCAGCCTACACCTTTGTCGACGGACGAGGTAGAGTCGCTTTTAAAGCAGGTTGATGCGGGAGCGTCCGGGCCACGCGAACAGGTCAAATTCATCAAGACGGATAATGTGCGGATTATTGATGGTCCGTTTCTCGGATTTAATGGTGTAGTGGACGAGGTGGCTCAGGACCATGGCCGGCTTAAAGTCCTGGTCAGTATATTTGGGCGCTCCACTCCGGTGGAGCTTGGGTTTTTGCAAGTGGAGCGGATTTAACCTCCGAAATGGTCGAACGCGCGTAGGAGTGTAGGACATGGCCAAGGAAGTATCGGCACAGATTAAGTTGCAGATTCCAGCTGGGAAAGCAAACCCTGCTCCCCCGGTCGGGCCGTCGTTGGGTCAGCACGGCGTCAACATCATGGAATTTTGCAAACAGTTCAACGCGAAAACACAAAAAGAGGGTGATAGCATCATCCCGGTGGTCATTACGGTCTATAAGGACAGGTCGTTTACTTTTGTGATGAAAACTCCGCCGGCGTCCGACCTCTTGAAGAAGGCGGCGGGAATCATTAAGGGATCAGGCGTTCCCCAGAAAGACAAGGTTGGGAAGATCACAAAGGCGCAGTTGCGTGAGATCGCGCAAAAGAAAATGACGGATCTCAATGCCGTCAATCTCGAGGGGGCGATCAAGATCATTGAAGGGACGGCGCGCAGCATGGGAGTGGTGGTTCAAGGGTAATCGAGGCGGATTGGATGGGCGGCAGTGCTCGCAGAACAGGCAGGATGAACGGGGTTAAGAGCGTGTCCAGGTGCGCTTGGGGCGCGGGCGGGTGAAAACAATGTGCACGAGTGAGGCCCGCCTTCTGTGCCGAATGCTGAAGAAAGAGAGGGAGCGCAATGGGAAAGAAGATGAGAGCGGCAGCAGAAAAGCTTGAGCCTCGGGCCTATGCTTTGCGCGAGGCGGTCGACGCGGTGAAGCGGTCGGCCTACACCAAGTTCGATGAATCCGTCGATCTGGCGCTTCGACTGGGCGTTGATCCGAAGCGGGCTGACCAAATGGTCCGTGGCACGACCTCGTTGCCGCATGGCACGGGGAAGAAGATTCGCGTATTGGTCTTTGCCAAGGGCGAGAAAGAGCAGGAAGCGCGGCAAGCCGGCGCTGATTATGTCGGGTCCGATGACCTGATGGAGAAGATCAAGGGCGGATGGATGGACTTCGATTGCGCCATCTCGACGCCGGATCTCATGGCTGCCGTCGGAAAGCTCGGAAAAGCGCTGGGGCCCCGTGGCCTCATGCCTAATCCGAAGACCGGGACCGTCACCTTTGATGTCGGCAAGGCCGTGTCAGAAATTCGGAAAGGCCGTGTGGAGTACAAAGTTGAAAAAGCCGGGATCATTCAAGTGCCTGTCGGGAAAGTGTCGTTTAAGCCTGAGCAGCTCTATGACAACGCGGCGGCGGTTCTTGAGGCGGTGATCAAGGCAAAGCCTGCCTCGTGCAAAGGACGCTATCTGATGAGTGCGACTCTCTCGAGCACGATGGGGCCTGGCGTGAAGCTCGATGCCATTGCGTTAGCCAAGGAATGGAGTTAGTCGGGGTGTTGCCGCGCGGAAGAGGAAGGGTTCGATTATGAATAGGGACGAGAAAGCGACGTCGGTTGCGGAATTGATGGAGACATTTGGTCGTGCACGGCTTGCCATTGTCACCGAAAGTGCCGGGCTCTCCGTAAACCAGGTCACGGAACTTCGCAAGCTATTGCGAGGTGCCAAAGCCGAATACAAGGTCGTCAAGAATACGTTGGCTGTCCGTGCTGCTGAGGGTACGATCCTTTCTGGGGTGAAGACGTACCTCAAGGGACCAACAGGGTTGGTGATCGGCTATGACGATCCGGTGCTCCCGACCAAGATCCTTCGGGATTTTATTCTGGCGGAGAAGCGCGAACAGAAGATTAAGATCACCATCGGTGTGTTGGAGGGCAAGGTGGTACAGCCGGCTGAATTGGCGGCTGTCGCGAAGCTACCGAAGAAGGAAGTCCTCATTGCGATGTTGTTGTCGGCCATGCAGGGACCGGCGCGTGGCCTGGTGTATACGCTCAGTGCGGTCTTGTCGAAATTTGTGAGAGTCATTGCAGCCATTCAGGACAAACGGAAAGGAGAAGGGGACATGTCAACGACAACAGCAAAATTGTCACAGGAAGAGTTGATCAAGGCAATTGAGACGATGAGTGTGCTCGATTTGGCTGAACTCGTGAAGGGGTTAGAGGCCCGCTTCGGCGTTACTGCTGCCGCACCGGTCGCCGTCGCCGCTCCCGCAACAGGTAGTGGTGCAGCAGCGGCAGCCGAGGAGAAGACAGCGTTCGACGTCGTGCTCGTGTCTGCTCCGGCGGACAAGAAAATCCAAGTCATTAAGGTCGTCCGCGAACTCACCAGCCTCGGTTTGAAGGAAGCAAAGGATTTGGTCGAAGGTGCGCCAAAGCCCGTGAAGACTGGTGTCACGAAGGAAGAATGCGACACTATGAAGAAGAAGCTCGAAGAAAGCGGTGCCAAGGTCGAGATTAAGTAGCCTCGATTTGACCAGTCTTTAGTATCTGTGGGTGCCTGCCATATGCGGGTTCCCAAGCCTGACCATTTGTAGTGGAGGACCGGCGAATGTCCGAAACGACTCTGCAAGAGTTCATCGAGCGGAAAGACTACTCTCGCATTCATAGTAGCATCGAAATTCCTGATCTTATTGAGATCCAGAAGCGCTCCTATGAAGAATTCCTTCAGCGGGAGGTTGAGCCGGAACGTCGTAAAGATCATGGGCTCCAGGCAGCCCTGGCGAGCGTCTTTCCGATTCCGGATTACAACAATACGGCCGTTTTGGAGTTTACGAGCTACACGCTCGGCACCCCTAAGTACGATGAGCGGGAATGCCTTGAACAGGGGATGACCTTTGCCGTTCCGCTGAAGCTCCGGGTACGCCTGGTCGTGTTCGACAAGGAAGATAAGGGTTCCAAGAAAAAGGTGCTCGACGTCCGAGAGCAGGAAGTCTACGTCGGCGAGCTCCCGCTCATGACCGAGCGGGGAACCTTCATTGTCAACGGTACGGAACGTGTCGTGGTAAGCCAGTTGCATCGGTCTCCCGGTGCATCCTTTACGCACGATAAGGGCCGGACGCACTCCAGCGGTAAGGTGTTGTATTCCGCCAGGATCATTCCCTATCGCGGATCGTGGCTGGATTTCGAGTTCGATGCTCGCGACATTCTCTATGTGCGCATCGACCGTCGGCGGAAAATGCCGACGACTATTCTTCTGAAGGCCTTCGGGTATTCAAGCGACGACTTGCTGAAGATGTATTACCCGGTCGAGGAAATTCGGATCGTCAAGGGCAAGATGCTGCGAAAGCTTGACCCGGAGATTCATCATGGTCTGCGCTGCTCGGCGGAAGTGTTAGAAAAGGGCGGCAAGGAACCATTGGTACGGGAAGGGGCAAAGCTCACGAAGGGGCTCATCGCGAAGCTCAAGGCGGCAGGCGTAAAGGAAATCCCGCTTGCGCCGAGCGAGTTGGTCGGGCGCGCGGTTCTGACAGAACTGGTGGATTCAAAGAAGAGCAAGATAGCTGAAAGAAATCAGCGGCTCACCGCTGAGATCGTCGAGGTCCTGCTCGAGAGCGACATCGAAGAATTTAAGGCGATTTATTTTGATACGGTCACGTCGACGCCGGTGATCCTGGATACGCTGGAGATGGATAAGACCGCCTCGAAGGAAGAGGCGATGGTCGAGATCTATCGCCGCTTAAGGCCGGGGGAAACGCCCTCAGTCGACACGGCGCGAGCACTCTTCGACAATCTGTTCTTGAACTCCAAGCGGTACGATCTCTCACCGGTCGGGCGCCTGAAGTTGAACAAGAAACTGGGTCTTGATCTGCCGTTGGAGCAGCGGACGCTGACGGCGCAGGACATGGTCGAGGTGATCCGCTATCTCGTGAACTTGAAGCTGGGCAAGGGCGAAATCGACGACATCGACCATCTGGGCAATCGTCGTGTCCGTTCAGTCGGCGAGTTGTTGGAGAACCAGTTCCGACTCGGGCTGGTCCGCATGGAGCGCAGCATCAAGGAGCGGATGAACCTACTGGATATGGAAACAGTGCTGCCGCACGATTTGATCAATGCGAAGCCCGTTGTCGCTGCCGTGAAAGAGTTCTTCAGCAGCAGCCAGTTGTCTCAGTTCATGGACCAAACGAATCCGCTTGCAGAAATTACACACAAGCGGCGGCTTTCCGCGCTCGGTCCCGGCGGGTTAACCAGGGAGCGAGCGGGGTTCGAAGTTCGCGACGTCCATCCTTCGCACTATAGCCGTATTTGTCCGATCGAAACGCCGGAAGGTCCGAACATCGGCTTGATCACGTCGCTGGCGACTTATGCGCGCATTAACAAGTTTGGGTTTATCGAAGCGCCCTATCGTAAAGTGGTGAAGGGGCGGGTCACTGACGAAATCGAGTTTCTTTCTGCGATCGAAGGGGACAAGTACATCATCGCGCAGGCGAACTCGAAACTGGATGCTTCTGGTCGTCTGGTGTCAGAAACCATCTCGGCGCGAGCTGCCGGAGATTTTGTAACAGCCACCTCAGACAAGATCGAATACATGGACGTGTCGCCGAAACAGGTGGTGAGCGTGGCCACGGCCTTGGTGCCGTTCTTGGAACACGACGACGCTAACCGTGCCTTGATGGGATCAAACATGCAACGTCAAGCGGTGCCGCTGCTCAAGTCGGAAGCTCCGTTAGTCGGTACGGGAATGGAAACCGTGGTTGCGCGTGATTCGGGCTATGTCGTGCAAGCCCGGCGTGCTGGTGTCGTGGAAAGCGTGGATGCCACGAGGATCGTCGTGCGTGCCGACTCAAAAGAAGGTCGGAAAAGGAATGATGCCGGCTTGGACGTGTACGATCTGATCAAGTTCCAGCGATCGAATCAGAGCACAACCATCACGCAGACGCCAGTGGTGCGGCTTGGGCAGCCAGTGAAAGTGGGACAGGTCTTGGCTGATGGTCCCGCCATCGATCACGGCGAACTGGCATTAGGTAAGAATATTCTCGTCGCCTTCATGCCCTGGGGTGGATACAACTTTGAAGACGCCATTCTGTTGAGTGAAAAACTGGTGCGGGAGGATGCGTTCACCTCGATTCACATTGAGGAATTCGAGGTGGAGGCTCGCGATACCAAGTTGGGGAAAGAAGACATTACTCGCGACATCCCGAACGTCGGAGAAGAAGCGCTTCGCGATCTCGACGAGAGCGGGATTATCCGTATCGGGGCCGAGGTGAAGCCTGGAAATATTCTGGTTGGGAAGGTGACGCCGAAAGGTGAAACACAGCTCACGCCGGAAGAAAAACTGCTGCGGGCCATCTTCGGTGAGAAAGCGGGCGATGTGAAGGATACATCGTTAACGGTGCCGCCGGGCGTCGAGGGCATCGTCGTTGACGTAAAAATCTTCTCGCGCAAGGGGCTCGATAAGGACGAACGATCCAAGAGTATCGAAAGCGAAGATGCGATGAAGCTCCAGCGTGATCACCACGAGGAGCTTCGTATCATTGACGAAGAAAAAACGAAGAAGATCAGAAAACTGTTGCTGGGGAAGGTGGTCGGCCGTGACTTGATGGATCCTGAGAGCGGCGATGTCATTCTGAAGAAGAAGGGCAAGCTGACCGCAGAGATTCTCAAGCGGCTGCCGGATGAGACTGTCCGCTACATCATTCTGAGCGATCCTGACGAGCAGAAAGAGCTGGAGGACGTCGAGCGGCGGGCGAAGGAGCAGATCGAAATCCTTCAGACGCTTTACGATGAGAAGGTTGGACGTCTGAAGCGGGGCGATGAGCTCCCGCCTGGCGTGATCAAGCTTGTCAAGGTCTATGTGTCGATGAAGCGCAAAATTCAGGTCGGCGACAAGATGGCCGGGCGGCATGGAAACAAAGGCGTGGTCTCTCGGGTCTTGCCCGAGGAAGACATGCCGTGCTTGCCGGATGGGACGCCGGTAGAAATTGTGCTGAATCCGCTCGGTGTGCCGTCCCGCATGAACGTCGGTCAGATTCTAGAAACTCACCTGGGGTGGGCGGCTAGAGCATTGGGAATCAAGGTGGCGAGCCCGGTGTTCGATGGAGCGTCAGAAACGGAGATTAAGGAATTGCTCAAGAAGGCGAACTTGCCGACCAGCGGGCAAACCATGCTGATGGACGGCCGAACCGGGGAAATGTTTGGCAGCCCCGTCACGGTCGGTTACATGTATGTTTTAAAGCTCCACCACTTGGTCGACGACAAGATTCACGCACGGTCGATCGGTCCCTATTCGCTCGTCACCCAGCAGCCGCTCGGTGGCAAGGCCCAATTCGGCGGCCAGCGGTTGGGAGAAATGGAAGTGTGGGCGTTGCAGGCCTATGGCGCTGCTTCCACGCTGCAAGAGTTCTTGACGGTGAAATCAGACGACGTGCCAGGCCGATCGAGGATGTACGAAGCGATCGTCAAGGGTGAGCCGTTCCTAGAGCCTGGATTGCCCGAGTCGTTTAATGTTTTGGTCAAAGAGCTGCAGAGTTTGGGACTCGACGTCGAACTGGTCAAGTCACAAGACTAACCTATTTGTGTCCCGGCCCTAGCGGTCGGCATCAGAGGAGGTCACTACTTTGGAAGGCGTCTATACATTGTTTGAGAAGCCGCGCGATGCGGTTTCATTCGATTCGATGCGGATCCGGATCGCGTCACCCGAAAAAATTCGGTCGTGGTCTTATGGCGAAGTGAAGAAGCCGGAGACCATCAATTACCGGTCGTTTAAGCCGGAAAAAGACGGACTGTTTTGCGCGAAGATTTTTGGCCCGATTAAGGATTGGGAGTGCAACTGCGGCAAGTACAAGCGCATGAAGCACCGCGGCATTGTCTGTGACAAGTGCGGTGTCGAGGTCATTCAGTCCAAAGTCCGCCGAGAGCGCATGGGCCATATCGAGCTCGCGGCACCGGTCGCACATATTTGGTTTCTCAAGGGTGTGCCGAGCCGGATCGGAACCTTGCTCGACATGAGCCTCAAAGGACTGGAGCGGATTCTCTATTTCGAGAGCTATGTCTGTGTCGATCCAGGATCGACAGATTTGACGGAGAAGGAGCTGGTCTCAGAGGAAAAGCTTCGCTCGCTCCAATCTGGATACAGCCCCGGTTCCTACAAAGTCGGTATCGGTGCCGATGCCATTCGGGAGTTGCTCCGCAAGATCGACATCAATGCTAAATGGGATGAGATCAAGGCTAAGGCGAAGACGTCGGCCTCCGCAGCGCTGAAGAAGAAATACGCGAAGCAACTGAAAGTCATCGAGGCCTTCCGCAAGTCTGGAAACATGCCTGAGTGGATGATCATGGATGTGATTCCGGTGCTACCACCGGAATTGCGCCCACTCGTGCCGCTGGACGGCGGACGTTTTGCGACATCGGATCTGAACGATCTGTACCGCCGAGTCATCAATCGGAATAATCGCCTGAAGCGGCTGATCGAGCTGAAGGCGCCGGGCGTGATCATCCGAAACGAAATGCGGATGTTGCAGGAAGCAGTTGATGCTCTCTTCGATAACGGTCGTCGCGGTCGCGCTATTCGTGGACCCAACAAGCGGCCGCTCAAATCGTTGAGCGATATGCTGAAGGGGAAGCAGGGGCGCTTCCGCCAAAACCTGCTCGGTAAACGGGTCGATTATTCGGGCCGAACCGTCATCGTCGTGGGACCAGAGCTTCGGCTGCATCAATGCGGGTTGCCCAAGAAGATGGCGCTCGAACTCTTCAAGCCCTTTATCTTCCACAAGCTGGAGGAGCGAGGCGCGGCGACGACGATCAAGAGTGCCAAACGCTTGGTCGAAAAAGAACGGCCGGAAGTGTGGGACGTGCTTGACGAGGTGATTCGCGAACATCCTGTGTTGCTGAACCGTGCACCGACGTTGCACCGTCTCGGTATTCAGGCGTTTGATCCCGTGTTGGTTGAAGGCAAGGCCATTCGGCTGCATCCGCTGGTCTGCGCCGCATTCAACGCTGACTTCGACGGTGACCAGATGGCGGTCCACGTTCCGCTGTCGGTCGAAGCGCAGGTCGAGGCACGCGTGCTGCTGATGTCGATCAATAACATTCTCTCGCCCGCCAACGGCAAGCCGATTGCGGTGCCGTCGCAGGACATGGTGCTCGGCTGTTATTGGCTGACCAAAGAACGTGCAGGATGCAAGGGAGAGGGGAAAGTGTTCGGCTCACCGGAGGAAGTGCGCATTGCGTTTGATTCGCGAGAATTGGAAGAGCATGCGCGGATCAAGGTGCGGATCGAGGGGAATCTCGTTCAGACCACCGTCGGGCGAGTCATCTTGTCGGACGTGCTCCCTCCAGGATTGCCTTTCGCCAACGCGAATAAGCTCATGACCAAGAAGGAAATGACCAAGCTCATCGATACCGTCTATCGCCAATGTGGTCACCGTGAGACCGTCACGTTCCTCGATAAGGTTAAGGACACGGGGTTCGAGTATGCCACGCGTGCCGGTATATCGATCTGCATCGACAACATGCATATTCCGACCAAGAAGCAAGAATTGCTGGGGAAGGCTCAGCATGAGGTCACGGAGATCGAACGGCAGTATGCCGAGGGGTTGATCACCAACGGCGAACGCTATAACAAGGTGATCGACATCTGGGCCCATGTGACTGAACAGATTGCCAATGAAATGATGAAGGAATTGGGCGCAGGTGGCGATCCGAGCAAGGTCGAGTCCTTCAATCCAATCTTCATGATGGCGGATTCCGGTGCTCGAGGAAGCTCGCAGCAGATCCGCCAGTTGGGTGGTATGCGCGGATTGATGGCGAAGCCGTCCGGTGAAATTATCGAGACTCCGATTACCGCCAACTTCCGCGAAGGATTAACGGTGTTGCAGTACTTTATTTCGACGCACGGTGCCCGTAAGGGGTTGGCCGACACTGCGTTGAAGACTGCAAACTCCGGTTATCTCACGCGTCGCTTGGTGGATATCGCACAGGATGTGATTATCAATGAAATCGATTGCGGCACCACCGATGGCATCATTGTGAGCGCATTGGTCGAGGGGGGCGAAATCATTCAGCCGATCGAAGAGCGGGTGCTGGGACGGTTGGCGGCAGAAGATATTCGTGATCCAGTAACGGGTGAGATCATTGTGTCGTTCAATGAGGAGATTGACGAGGACCGGACAAAGGCGATCGTGGAAGCTGCGGTCGACCACGTCAAGATTCGTTCGGTGCTGACCTGTCAGTCACGCCGTGGAGTGTGTCGATCGTGTTATGGGCGCGATTTGGCCCGCGGGCGGTTGGTCGAAAAAGGCGAGCCCGTTGGTGTCATTGCGGCACAGTCGATCGGTGAGCCGGGAACGCAGCTGACCATGCGGACGTTCCACATCGGTGGAACGGCGAGTAAAGTGGTTGAGCAGACGGTGACCGAAGCCAAGCACGCCGGCACCATCAAGTTCATGAGCTTCGATGCCAAGAAGAATGCCGACTTCCATAACGCCGGGATTGCGGTCCAGAATAAAGAGGGTGAATGGGTCGTCATGAATCGGAACGCCAAGATTGCCATTGTCGATGAGACTGGACGTGAGCGCGAGAAATACGGGGTCGTCTACGGTGCCAAGATCAAGGTGAAAAATGGTGGTCGCGTTGAGGTGGGCCAGAAACTGGTCGAATGGGATCCGTACTCACTGACCATCCTCACCGAGGTCGGCGGTAAGGTGGCGTATGGGGACATCGTCGAAGGTGTCTCCATGAAGGAAGAATTCGATGAAGTCACCGGCCTCTCCCGCAAGGTCATCGTTGAGCATAGTGGCGCGACGTTGCGTCCGCGCGTGTCGATCAAGGATGAGGGTGGAAAGACTGCCAAGGTTGCAGCGGCGGCAAACGTGGCTCGCTATCTGCTCCCGGTCGGGGCGCATATCTTCGTCGAAAAAGGCGCAGTGGTCACTCCCGGTGATGTGTTGGCCAAGATTCCGCGGGAGACGACCAAGACGAAAGACATTACTGGTGGTCTGCCTCGCGTGGCTGAGTTGTTCGAAGCCAGAAAGCCGAAGGAGACGGCCGTCATCAGCGAGATCGATGGCGAAGTGTCGTACGATGGTTTCGTGAAGGGCATGCGCAAAGTGCTGGTCAATAATAAGATGGGTGATGTGAAAGAATACTTCATACCCAAGGGCAAGCACGTCAACGTGCATGAGGGTGATTGGGTCAGGGCCGGTGAGCCGTTGATGGATGGATCGGCCAATCCGCACGACATCCTCGATGTGCTGGGCCCGAACGAGTTGCAAAAGTATCTCGTCGATGAAGTGCAGGATGTCTATCGGCTGCAAGGTGTGACAATCAATGACAAGCACATTGAGATCATTGTGCGACAGATGCTGCGCAAGGTCAGAATCGAAGATCCTGGCGATACGGAATTCTTGCCCGGCAGTCAAGTCAGCAAGATGTTATTTGACGAGGAGAATGAGCGAGTGTTGGCTAAGGGTGGGCAGCCGGGTCTTGGGAAGCCAGTATTGCTGGGTATTACCAAGGCAGCATTGACTACTGATAGCTTTATCTCGGCAGCCTCATTCCAGGAGACCACACGTGTCTTGACGGAAGCTGCGATCAACGGGCGCGTTGATAATCTGTTGGGCCTGAAAGAAAATGTCATCGTCGGTCGCTTGATTCCAGCTGGAACCGGCTTCGAAGAGTATCGGGATACCTTTGTCATCAGCCCCAAGCCTGAGCCCGTGATTGTTGGTAAGGGAGATGTTGCGGCGCTTACGCACGAGGGCGTAGCAACGGGATCGGGAGAGCCTGCTCGCTCGTAATGCATGCCGTGCTGGAGAAGGCTTGACACGGCGATCAATGCTCACTACAATCGGTCGGCTTTGCTCTTGAAGGGTTGAGGAAAGCGGTCAAACTGTGCCGAAGATGAGAGTGAAGTACTAATGCCAACCATTAATCAGTTAGTCAGAAAAGGTCGCCAGCTGGCGCACGCGAAGACCAAGAGTCCCGCACTCAAGTCCTGTCCGCAGAAGCGTGGCGTATGTCTTCGTGTCTATACCTCAACGCCCAAGAAGCCGAACTCGGCGCTGCGTAAAGTTGCGCGTGTCCGGTTGACGAATGGGATGGAAGTCACGACATACATCCCTGGTGTCGGCCACAATCTCCAGGAGCACTCCATTGTGCTCGTGCGTGGTGGCCGTGTGAAGGACTTGCCTGGTGTGCGCTATCACATCGTCAGAGGTGCCCTTGATGCCGTCGGTGTGGTGGATCGAAAGCAGAGTCGTTCTAAGTATGGAGCGAAGCGTCCCAAGTAGGACGATTATTACAGTTGGTAACGAGAGAGTAAATGACGCATGCCAAGGACTAGATTTTTAGACCACCGCGACCCTCTCCCTGATGTGCGATATCGGGATAAGCTCGTCGGGAAGTTTCTGAATATTCTGATGTCGGGTGGAAAGAAGAGTACGGCCGAGCGTATTTGCTATGGAGCCTTCGATGTCATTCAGGAGAAGACCGGCAACGATCCACTCAAGGTGTTCCGGACGGCGATTGATAATGTGAAGCCGGTCGTTGAGGTGAAGTCCCGTCGGGTGGGTGGTGCCTCATATCAGGTACCGGTAGAAATTCGTCCGGCTCGCCGGATGTCGCTGGCTCTCCGATGGTTGGCGGAATATTCGCGTTCTCGCGGCGGCAAGAGCATGCGAGAGAAGCTCGCGGCTGAGTTGCTGGACGCATCGAACAATACGGGGGCGGCGGTTAAGAAGCGGGAAGACGTGCATCGGATGGCGGAAGCCAATAAGGCATTCGCGCACTATCGCTGGTAGCGTCGTTCTGTGCTGCAGCTCGGCCGTGCTGCGATCCGCTCACGCGGGTACTTGCAAGTCGCAGCGTATCAGTGGCTCGGGTTGCGGCATATATATTTTTAGGGGAAGTACGTGGCGCGTCAATCACCATTAGAGCAAACTCGGAACATCGGCATCATGGCTCACATTGATGCCGGTAAGACGACGACAACCGAGCGTATTCTCTACTACACCGGGATCTCACACAAGATGGGTGAGGTTCACGAAGGCGCGGCGACGATGGATTGGATGGAGCAGGAGAGGGAACGCGGCATTACGATTACGGCTGCTGCGACGACCTGTTTCTGGCGGGACCATCGCGTTAATATCATCGATACCCCAGGGCATGTCGATTTTACGATTGAGGTCGAGCGGTCGCTTCGGGTGCTCGACGGGGCTGTGGCGGTGTTTGACTCCGTGCAGGGAGTTGAGCCGCAATCTGAAACGGTCTGGCGGCAGGCGGATAAGTATAGTGTGCCGAGGATTGCGTTCATGAACAAGATGGACCGAATCGGCGCAGATTTTTATGCTAGTGTGCAGACGATGATCGATCGGTTGGGGGCAAACCCTGTTCCGATTCAAATCCCTATCGGCCGAGAGTCTGAATTCAGGGGGTCGATCGATCTCGTGACCATGAAGGCCTATGTGTATGACGACGAGACGCTTGGCGCCAAGTATACAGTCGACGAAATTCCTGCCGATCTGCTCGGCCGAGCCAAGGAATATCGCGATAAAATGCTGGATGCGGTCGCTGAATTCGACGAACAGGCAATGGAGAAGTATCTCAATGGCCAGCCCTTAACGGAAGAGGAGATCCGCCGAGCCATTCGGGCTGGCGTGATTTCGATGAAGATGACTCCTATTCTGTGCGGATCGGCTTTCAAGAACAAGGGTGTCCAGCAGCTGTTGGATGGGGTTGTGGATTTCCTTCCGTCTCCACTTGATGTCGAATCAGTGACCGGGATTGATCCGAACACCGGACAGGAAGTGAAGCGACGTCCCTCAGATAGTGAGCCGTTTGCGGCGTTAGCCTTCAAGATTATGACAGATCCGTTTGCGGGTCAGCTCACCTTTCTGCGGGTGTATTCGGGCACGCTGAAGACGGGAACGTCCGTCGCGAACGTGACGAAGGGGACGAGGGATCGCGTCGGACGTCTCCTGAAGATGCATGCGAACAAGCGGGAAGACATTGATGTGGCCTATGCGGGTGATATTGTTGCGGCCGTCGGACTAAAAGGGGCGACGACTGGAGACACGTTAGCGGATGAAAAGCAGCAGGTCCTGCTCGAGGTCATGAAGTTCCCTGAGCCGGTCATCGCAATGGCGATTGAGCCAAAAACCAAGCAAGATCAAGAGAAGATGGGGTTCGCGCTTCAGAAGTTGGCGCAGGAAGATCCATCGTTCCGGGTGAAGACGGATGAAGAGACCGCTCAGACCATCATTGCCGGGATGGGAGAGCTGCATCTGGAAATCATCGTCGATCGCATGCTGCGTGAATTCAAGGTGGAAGCCAATGTCGGAAAGCCAGAGGTGGCCTTTCGGGAAACGATTCGCAAGAAGGCTGAAGCTGAGGCGAAGTACATTAAGCAGACCGGTGGTCGTGGCCAGTATGGACATGTGGTGTTGACGGTCGAGCCTGCTGAATCTGGCAAAGGCTTGGAGTTCATCAATAAGACCGTCCCGGTGTCCTTGGCTTGTAGGCTCTGATTCCCATGCTACAGTCGTCCTTCCAGTACACCGAAATCAGCCCGGTGCAATGTCCTCGCTATGCGCTCTCGTAGAGCTCCAACTTCTCACCTGGCTTGAGCTTAACGAAGGCCTTTTTCCAGTCCGATCGCTTACCAGAGAAACGACCCAATCGCTTCACCTTCCCGCGAACATTCATCACGTTCACTCGCTCGACCTTCACCTTCAACAGCACTTCCACCGCTTGCTTAATTTGGACACGATTCGCATCCGGGTGAACGAGAAAGCCCACAGTGTTGTTGCTTTCCCGCATCGCCGTGATCTTTTCCGTTAGCAACGGCTGCAACAGAATGCTATGGAGACCCGCCTTCATGCCCAGACCTCCTTCACCCGCGGCAACTCGCGCTCAAGAATCAGAATCAATTCAGCTCGAACAATATCGTAGACGTTCAATCCTTCAGGTCCCACCACGCACACATTAGGAAGATTGCCCGCAGCCTGAGCCAATCCAGCATGCCCGGCACCTGCCACAATCAAGGCATAGGCCCCGGCACCCAATTTGGTCAGCACTTGAGCTAACAGTTTCGTCTTAGGCTGGTCCAACGATAGATTCGACACAATCACCACTTGTCCGTCAGCTAACTTTGCCGAAAGCGCGCTTTGAAGCGCTGCACGATACTTCTTTTTCGGCATGCTGTAGGAATAATCACGCGGCTTCGGCCCAAACACCGACCCGCCATGACGCCATATAGGAGAGCGGATCGAGCCTGCCCGTGCCCGCCCAGTATGCTTTTGCTTCCATGGCTTTTTCCCAGACCCCGTCACTTCTCCTCGCCGCAATGTCGACGCCGTACCCTGACGCTTACAGGCACGCTGCATCACCACTGCTTCATGGACTAAGGCCGTGTGCAGCTTACAGCCAAACACTTCTTCGGGAAGATCGACAGACCCGACTTTCTGCCTCTTCAAATCAACGACATCAACCGTGGGCATGCCTTACCCCTTCTTAGACTTTCTCACCATGAGCAGTCCATTTGCCGCGCCAGGGACTGCACCTCGAACGAACAACAAGTTCTCATCAGGCCTGGATTCAATAACTTTCAATCGCTGGGCCGTAATCCGCTTAGCTCCCATGTGCCCAGGCAAGGTCTTCCCTTTCCAGACACGAGAAGGATACGAACTGGCCCCCATCGAACCTGGATGACGATGGAACATGGACCCGTGAGATTCAGGACCTCCGGCGTAATGATGCCGCTTCACCACCCCCTGAAATCCCTTTCCCTTGGAAATACCGATGACATCCACCCAGTCGCCCTTTTTGAAGATATCGACTTTGATGGATTGCCCTACCGCCACCTCGCCAACCGTTTGAAACTCTCTGAGTACACGGGTGGCTGGAGCCTCCGTCTTCTTCAGATGCCCCAGCTCGGCCTTGGACAACTTGCGTTCTTTCACTTCGCCAAAAGACAACTGGACGGATTCATACCCATCGCGCTCTTTTGTCTTGATCGTGACCACGCGGCAAGGACCCGCCTCGATGACGGTCACAGGCGTAAACCGCGTTTCGTCAAAGATCTGGGTCATCCCCAGTTTTTTACCCAACAACCCGTTCGTCATGCGTAACGTTCCTTGTCAGTCGTCCACCCTTAGAGCTTAATCTCGACATCAACGCCGGCGGCCAAGTTCAACTTCATCAGGGATTCCATGGTCTCAGGAGTCGCGTCCATGATGTCCATCAAACGCTTGTGCGTTCTGATTTCGAACTGCTCGCGAGCCTTCTTATCTGCATGCGTGGCACTCTGCACCGTAAACTTCTCGATGCGCGTAGGAAGCGGAATCGGCCCCACAATTTTTGCTCCGCTCCGGCGGACGGTCTCAACGATTTCCGCCACTGACTGGTCTAACACGCGGTAATCAAACCCGCGCAACCGAATCCTGATTCTTTGTTCAACCTTAACCATTCAGTCCTCTATTCATCCGGCCAATCACTACGCCAGAATTTCGGTGACGACGCCGGAGCCGACGGTCTTGCCGCCCTCGCGCACCGCGAACCGCAACCCTTGATCCATCGCGATGGGGCTAATCAGCTCGCCCGTGACGCTCACATTGTCCCCCGGCATGACCATCTCCACCCCCGGATTCAACGACATCACCCCCGTCACATCGGTCGTCCGGAAGTAGAACTGCGGCCGGTAGCCATTGAAGAACGGCGTATGCCGCCCCCCTTCTTCTTTGGCCAACACATAGATCTCCGCCTTGAACTTCGTATGCGGCGTGATGCTCTTCGGCTTCGCCAGCACCATCCCGCGCTCCACCTCTTCCTTCTTCGTCCCACGCAGCAGCACGCCCACGTTATCGCCCGCCTGCCCTTCATCGAGCACCTTCCGAAACATCTCGACGCCGGTCACCACAGTGGCCTGGTTCGGCCGCAAGCCCACGACCTCGATTTCGTCCCCCACCTTGACGATCCCCCGCTCGACGCGGCCGGTCACGACGGTCCCACGGCCGCTGATGGTAAACACGTCTTCAATCGGCATCAGAAACGGTTTGTCGATGGGGCGTTGCGGCGTCGGAATGTAGGTGTCGACCGCCTCGAGGAGCTGCAGAATGGACGGCACCCCGAGCGGCCCCTGATCCCCTTCCATTGCCTTCAAGGCGGACCCGTGAATGATGGGGGTCTTCTCGCCCGGGAAGCCGTACTTGGTTAAGAGCTCGCGCACTTCGAGTTCGACCAACTCCAAGAGCTCCTTGTCATCGATCTTATCGGCCTTGTTCAGGAACACGACGATGTAGGGCACCCCGACCTGCCGGGCCAAGAGGATATGCTCCCGCGTCTGGGGCATGGGCCCGTCCGCCGCGCTCACGACCAAAATGGCGCCGTCCATCTGCGCGGCTCCGGTGATCATGTTCTTGACGTAATCGGCGTGGCCCGGGCAGTCCACGTGGGCGTAGTGGCGCGTGGCCGTTTCGTATTCCACGTGACTGATGGCAATGGTCATAATCTTGGTGGCATCGCGCCGGCCCTGGCTTTCGCTGGCCTTCGCCACTTCGTCATAGGAGATGAACTTCGCCAGGCCCTTCTCCGCACTGACCTTGGTCAAGGCCGCGGTCAACGTCGTCTTGCCGTGGTCCACGTGCCCGATCGTCCCGATATTCACGTGCGGCTTCCGCCGCTCATATTTCGCCTTCGCCATACCTTACTCCCTTTCTAAAAATCCCCAGAAGCACTCCCGTCGCGCTCACTTATTGAGCGCGCGGATCGAGCAAGCTTTGGTTGGAGCCCACGACGCGGATCGAACGCGTGACCTCGTCCTTACCAAGGACGTGCTCTACCAACTGAGCTACGTGGGCGTTCCTCTGAGTGAAACGTGAATCGTAAAAAGTGAAACGACATTCCGAACCACTGACCCAGGCCACTTCCTCGACTTTTCACGTTTTACGCCTCACGTCTTATCTTGGAGCGGGCGATGGGATTTGAACCCACGACAGCCAGCTTGGAAGGCTGGAACTCTACCACTGAGCTACGCCCGCCCGTTTTCTTTCCACGCCCTGTACCGTACAATCTGCAATCCCCGCGCTCATTCCGCCGTGGACTTCCAGGTTATACAAGCCTGATGTGGTGGGCAGGCAAGGATTCGAACCTTGGAAGCCGATGGCAACAGATTTACAGTCTGCCCCCTTTGGCCACTTGGGTACCTGCCCGAAACACCCTGCACATTCCACAAGAAAGAAATCTTAGAATCCTAATGATTGCCTTCCTCGTCATTCAGATGATGAAAAAAGAAAAGCAAGCCAGTCCACGCACTGCTCCCTCCTCCTTATTGAATAAGGATGAATGTGGCGAGCTGTGGACATAGACTTGTTTATGAAACGCTGGATTCTATTGATGAAGTCTGATGAAGTCAAGACCTAAAAGCAGAATTATCTTGTTTTTCTTGTTTTTGTCCGAAACCGCCTATCAACAGGAACTTTCCGACGCAATCCTGCCGGATCCTCTGTCTTAGACCATGCTCATTTCCTCTCAGCACCTTGTAGATATTTCACGGGCTTATGGAGATACGTGTTTTCCTATCCGCACTGACCATATCGTTCAGCCCCTTGGCCTACACCAGAAAGTACCTCCCTCGCACGGGCCAGAAGACTGGAGGGGAATGCAATGACGTGCTTCATCAGTACCGTGGCCTCCGGCTCCGACAAACGCGAGGCGGGGGCCAAATATCGTTTCCGAGCGACGGCCCGTTCACCTGAATCTTCCGGTTCATAATACCCACGGAGAACTCCTTCTCGATCGGCGCTCCTGAGACGGCGTACCCATTCATCTTGACTCTTCCCAGATTTCTGAATCGATCGTTCAGTACCCCTGGTCAATTCCAATTGATTCCATACGCTCCACCCGACAAACACTGCCCATGTTTCGTTGAGGGCTTCCCAGGATTCACGTTCAGTCAAAAACCGCTCGTCCGTTTCACCCTTTCTCTGCACGACCGGTGTGATCAACACCGCTCCATAGTGACAGCGCTGCTGCGCCCTGGCAAATGCGAGCACGGGATCCGACGTAACCTCGGACAATGTCTCAGCCACCGTCACCAGGTAGTCGATATAGGCGTGGAATAGTTCGTGATAGAGCGTTTCAATCTCGGCATGGGTGAGTTGCCGGAGCGGACGCAATGTCGCTCCGGCTCCATTAAAGGACAGCGCACGATTGAGCACCATCCGATGCTCCCCGAGATGATATTCGGCGGCATAGCTGTGCAACTCGTCAAACTCAAACTGAACGAAACTCGGTGGGACTGCCTTGAGGAACTTCGTCGGGAGGCCCAGCGTATGAGCCTCACTAATCAACTGCCGCCACATCCGGTCGGTCAACGGCAGACGCTCCTCCGACATCCCCGCATTCGGCGCGAGGAGAAGTCCGCCCACGAGAAGACCCATCGCGACCACTCGGCACAACGCACGTACCATCGATATTGATCCGCTTCGACGCTGGGAGGGTTATCTCAGAAGGTATCGGTCACACTTAGCAATCATCGCGAGCATCCCAGTCAGGCCGCCCACCTTCTTCCACCAGTACCAGCTGGTCCAGCAGCGCAGGCGCTACAGAGTCCAGGAAACGGGTCGGTTTTGACAGCAGCATGCCGCTTCCCTTATCAAACACATTGATCGGGTAGGTCAGGTACAGATGCCGCTTGGCTCTCGTCACGGCCACATAGAACAACCGCCGCTCTTCTTCCAAGTCCTCGTCGGCAATGAACGAGTAGACCGACGGGAACTTTCCGTCCACGATCCAAATGACAAACACACATTGCCACTCAAGCCCCTTGGCGGAATGGATCGTGGACAACACGAGTCGTTCGTGATCGCGATCGGGCGCCTCGACGCCCGCTGCGCTCCCATCCGGCGGCTCCAGCGCGAGGTCGGACAAAAACGTTTCGACCCCCTGGTACCCTTCAGCGATCGTCTGCAAATGATCCAGATCCCGCGTACGCTTGGGATAGTCATCATACTGCGCCCTGAGAATCGGCAGATAGTACTCATAGATATGATTGACCTGTTCGGACGGTCGAAGGTCGCCGGCTCCGGCAAGACTTTCGAGCGTCAGGGCCAAATCTTTGAGTCCTTTCCCCGATCGCCCCGTCATCTCACTAAGAGCGTGATAGGGATTGGGCGATTTCACCAGTGCGGCCATGACATCCTTCGCCTTCTTCGGTCCCACGCCTTCGACGAGCATGAGCACGCGGTGCCAACTGACTGCATCCAAAGGATTAGCCACCACGCGCAAGTGGGCCAGCAGATCCTTCACATGTGCCGTCTCGATAAACTTGACCCCACCGCGCTTGACGAACGGCAGTCCGTGACGCGAGAGCTCGATTTCGAGATCGAACGAGTGAAAGCTCGATCGAAACAACACCGCCATTTCTCCGAGCGGAACCCCTTCCTCCCGCAACTCCAAAATCATCTGCGCAATGAACCGCGACTGGGCATTCTCCCCTGCCGCCTCCACCAGAACCGGCAAGGGGCCATCGATCTTCCTCGTAAAGAGATGTTTGCTGTACTTCTCCTTCGCCTCTTCAATAATGGCATTCGCAAGGTTCAAGATCGGCTGAGTGCTGCGGTAATTCTCTTCCAGCTTATAAATGGTCGTACCGGGAAAGAGCGTCGGGAACTCCATGATGTTTTTGAACGTCGCGCCGCGGAACGCATAGATCGACTGCGCGTCATCACCCACGACCATCACATTCTGGTGGGTGGATGCGAGATACCGGATGACATCCGCCTGCAAGCGATTGGTGTCCTGATACTCATCCACCAGGATGTATCGATACAGGGATGAAATCGTCCGCCGGACTCCTTCATCTTCCATCACAAGCCGCCGCAGCAGCACCAACAGGTCGTCGTAATCCACGAGCTGGCGTTGCCGTTTCGACGCCTGATATCCCCGCTGTAACTGTTCCAATGCATCCAGATGGTCGGAAAAATGATCGAATTCTTCGACCACGATTTCATCGAACGGGCGCAGGGTATTCTCGGACTTGCTGAACATCTCCGCGATCGTCCCCTTGCGAGGAAACCGCTTGTCTTTTTCGTTCAGACCAAGCTGCGCACGAACCAAGGCGATCAAGTCTTCAGCATCGCCCCGATCGAGAATCGTGAAGCCGGGCTCAAGACCGATGGACCGGCCATAACGCCGAAGCAACATATTAGCCACGGAATGGAACGTGCCGCCACGAACGCGTTCGCTGCGTACGCCTATCAATTCACCTGCTCGATCGAGCATTTCTTGAGCCGACTTCCGGGTAAAGGTCAGAAGCAGAATCTGGGACGGCTCGATCCCCGAGTCGATCAAATAGGCCACGCGGTAGACCAAGGTGCGCGTCTTGCCGCTGCCGGCGCCGGCGATGACCAGCGATGGCCCTTTGCCCGCAGTCACCGCCGCAAGCTGCTGGGCATTCAACGCCGCCGCATAGTCAATGGAGAGCTTCCGAGGAACGGCCTCGTCAACCGGGTGCTTCAGAAAATAAGTTTTGGTCTCTCGTTCCATGGAGATATGCGAAGGAATGGTTGAGCAGTCCGGTCATTCAGGGGAAGCGCTGTATAACATACTCCTCGCCGCCCTTTCAAAGAGAGGGGGGATGGAGCCTGATGATCTTCTTTGCTCGCGCAACGCGCGGCCTCAGAAGGCCCTCGTTGGACGCGCGCAGTGGAAGATCAATCAGCCCCAATCTCTTGAGAGATAACGAGCAAGCTTGGAAGGAGCATGTATATCATTCGATGCCCCCAGTAAATGGCAGCTTCGGGCAATAACATACTTTACTCATCAGCTACGGTGAGGTTTAATGGCTCCTCACTTTGGAGCCTGTACAATATGTTGCGCTTATATGCCGACTTCTTTACGAGGGCCTGTCTTGAACTTGAGAGAGGCGGCTAACGCGAGGCGACCAATGGCGTGCCGATGTTGATTTGACTGTGTCTACGGTAAGAACAGAATGTGAACGCATAGGATTTCATAACCTTGCCGGGTAGGCACAGCGAATCATTGACATAATCCATACAGCTAAACATCCTGTTGGTGCTGCGGTATTACTACGAGAGCACGAAGAAAGAGAAGAGATAGGAGTTTTGATTCGTGAGTTGCGAGTAGGGATTGAACAAAAGCTGAAATCATGCCTGTTTTTTCGTGTACATACGGACAGAATAGGATTTTATTCAGATGATGATTTGCCTCGTTTTGGGAAGGAAGTCGCTAAGGCAATCCCAAAGTCTACATATCACATAGCAGAGGCTGGACGCTGTTTTGCGCTCGAACGGAGGGACGCATCTGTACACCATTTAATGCTGGCGACAGAAGAGGCCCTAAGAAAATGCGCGAAGAATTTAAAAATGCCTCCATCAAGGCCGTTGATTTTGTCTAATTGGGAAACGATATTTCAGCGTGCTCATAATCATTTAACAAAACTCAAGGGCGAGAAGAAGACAATCCGTCTTGATAGAAAAATAAAGAGACTAGCTGAAACGCTCGCTCATTTCGAGTTCGTACGAGATGCCTGGCGAAATCATTCGGAACATGGTCGAGAAAAATATGACGAACGCAGAGCGAGAAACCTTTTCAATCACGTTCAGTTATTTATGCAAGGCTTAGTAAGTAGGAAAGCGGTTTCTTCGAAGAGTTAGCTACACGGCGCGCTTGCATTTCTGTCGAGGGTGATCTTGCGTGTCGGCTTCGCGCTTCAGGACGGATACAATCCGGCGCGCAAAGTCGGTCAGACGCTGGAAGGCTCCCGAAGGAAATTGATGTCAGGTCTTGCAATCGCACATTTTCCATTCGGCTTCTCGCCCGCACGGACGGTCCCAGCTGGAGTTACTTTATTATCCATTTTCTGACCCATGCCGGTCAGAAGAGTGCGGTCCCATTTCCCCTGCTTTCACTCTCCCCTGCGCAGCCATGTGCTCTACTGCGTCGATTCCTTGATCTTAGCGGCCGTCTGCTCGACTGACTTCTCTAATGTACTTTCCACCTGACGGGCTTTATCCATCGGAGTCTTTATCGCATCCACCGCAGCCTGCCCTGCTGCCTGCGTCGCCGCATTGCCGGATGCAGCTGCAGCCTTCGTCTTCTCTATCGGCGTCTCCTGATTACAACCGAATAGCCCCACCACCGCGAGCAACCCGACTCCGAAGAACACCCTGTATTTCGCCTTCTTCATTGCGATCTCCTTTTCTGCCCCATAATTCAACATAGTACATTGGCCATTCAAGATTTCCCATGCCGCCTACCCCATCGCCCACACGTAATCGTACTCGCGAGGTACCGAACGGACAAGCGATGGCGAAAACAAGCACTTTGATCGCCGAACCTGTCTCCGTTATAATCGCGCCACTAGCCCGGATTATTCACGAGAGTTCGTGACGAGACCGCCGAGACGCTACGCGAGACGGGCGCGCGGAGCCGCGAAGGAGGGAAGCATACTTGAAACAGTATGTTGACTGACTGAGCGGCGAGCCCGCCCGCCGTCAGGCTTGTCGTAGCGGCGTATCGGGGGTTGCAGTAGAAGTCTTTGTGAATAATGCAGGCGAAACAGGAGACTCTATGGCCACCACCAACCAAGAACACCAAACGCAGCTTCGCCAGCTTGCCGAACTCATACTGGCTGTCGCTGGCGAATCCGTGACCGTCATGAAACGGAACGCCCCGGAGCGGGCCTTGAAATTGAAACGGCAGGATGAGTGGAGCATCTACCTTGAATTCCTCAAGGTCATGTTTAATCTCACCGACCGACTCTCCGCGCTGTACCTGCCGATCAAAGAACAGCCTCAGTTCATGGACAGTCTCGAGGACGCCGTCACACTGCACTTGAAGAACGCACTCGAACCGGCATTCGGTTCCAGCGCCGACCAAATGGAAATCATGCTCACCGTCGGTGCGGCAGTTGCGGAGAGTCGGCAGACCTATGAGCGGTACCGGTTCCTCGTCACCGAAAAAACTCCCGTGAAGGACGAGATGCTGAAAGACTTTGGCGGGCGAGTCGCCGACGCAATGGGAATCGCAGGAAACGCACAAGTATCCTCCGCCGCAACGCTCTGCGCGAGCGCCGTGATTCCGGCCATCAAAGCCATCTTGGCCGGAGACACGCCCCCAGTCGCCGCGGTCGGTACAGCCGCCCCAGTGGCAACCGATACGACGTCCGCACCACCACCCCCCACCGCGACCCCTGGGCTCCACGGTCCGACGGGAACCGAAATCAAGTTAGTGAGCGTGATGGCGACCGTCGCCGGAGAAGAAGTGGAAACTCGGTGGGGGCTGCACCCTCGATTCCGACAAGATCTTGCCCCGGAGGACATGCAACGAGTCGCCAAACTGATGAACCGAGTTGCTAAAATACTTGGCGAACGGTATGCCTCCGTGGCATTCTCAGACGAATGGACATCCTGGCATAAGGCCGGTCACGCCTGATCGCTCTCACCAATCGAGCTTAGGCCGTCACTCGCAACAACACCCGCTTCGACACCAGCAACGAGGAGGTGCAGTGGATACTCCGCAGACAGCAGACACTTCATCACACGCCATTCCACCCGGGCTCTCACGTCTCAAGGAATTGGCGCTTAATCTTTGGTGGAGTTGGACTCCAGAAGCCCGTCGGCTGTTTGAACACATCGATCCAACTCTCTGGGTACTGACCCACCACAACCCCGTTAAACTACTGGCCGACGTCAGGCCTGACCGACTCATGCACCTCGCCGAAGATCCCTCGTATATGCGGCTGTACTCTGCCGCCCTCAAGATATTCGATGAGTACCGTCAGAATGGACACAGTTGGTTTAAAACTCAGCACAGCGATTTGAAAGCTCCTACCATCGCCTACTTCTCTGCGGAATTTGGTCTGCATACGTCCATTCCTATCTATAGCGGTGGTCTAGGCATTCTCGCCGGAGACCATTGCAAGGAAGCCAGTGATCTCGGTGTGCCCTTGGTGGGAGTGGGATTCATGTACCCGCAAGGATATTTTCGGCAACGGATCACGCCGGAGGGATGGCAGGAAGCAGCCTACGCTCCGTTCAACCGAGCAGAATCGCCGATTCATCCCGCCCTCACTCCATCAGGAGACGCCTGCAGGATTACGGTCGAGATCGGTAGCCGGGTCGTGGCTGCAACGGTCTGGAAAGTGCTCGTCGGGCTGGTTCCCCTCTACCTCATCGATACAGACGTCCCCGAGAACAGTCCTGAGAATCGGGCTCTTTCAGCTCGACTGTATGGCGGTGATCAGGAGATGCGCCTCTGTCAGGAGTTTCTGTTGGGTATCGGCGGTGTCCGTATGCTTCGTGCATTGGGCATCGCACCGACGGTCTGGCATGCCAATGAGGGCCACTCCGCCTTCCTCACATTGGAGCGCATTCGCGAATTGATCCAGAAGGGATCGACACACGCGGACGCCTGCGAGACCATCCGCCAGAGTACGGTGTTTACCACCCACACACCGGTGCCGGCCGGTCACGACGTATTTCCCTATCATCTCATGGAACGGTACTTTGCCGGCTATTGGGAGCAGTTGGGCCTCTCGCGGGAAGACTTCCTCCGCCTCGGAGATACCTCCGAATCCCAGAGGCCAGGCTTCAACATGACGGCACTCGCCATCCGGCTGGCCGCCCATGTGAATGGGGTCAGTCGTGAACACGGGCAGGTCTCCAGAGAGATGTGGCAACATATGTGGCCCGGCCTACCGATCGAGCAAGTCCCGATCCGCAGTGTGACCAACGGCATCCATGCGCCGACCTGGATCGCGCCGGAACTCAGCCAACTATACGGCAAGTATCTCGGCCCCGAATGGGCAGAGAAATGCGACGACACGGCGATGTGGCAACGGGTCCTGGATATCCCCGACCAGGAACTCTGGTCCGTACGCCAAACCATGAAACGCAAACTCATGAGCTTCATCCGGGAACGTGCCCGTAGCGGCTGGATGCAGGGGCATCTTCAAGCCTCGCAGGTCTTGACGCGAGGCACCCTGCTCAACCCAGAGGCGCTAACCATCGGCTTTGCCAGGCGCTTTGCCACTTACAAGCGGGCAACCTTGTTGTTCCGCGACCTCGAACGGCTGAAACGGTTGCTCCATAACCAGTGGCGTCCCGTCCAATTGATCTTTGCCGGCAAGGCTCACCCAGCCGATGAACCTGGTCGCTATTTCATTCATGAAGTGTTGAGCTTTTGCGACGACAATAAGTTAGGCGGCCATGTGGCATTCCTGGAAAACTATGATATGCACATGGCGAAGTTCCTCGTCCAAGGGGTCGACATTTGGCTCAACACCCCGCGTTTTCCCTTGGAGGCTAGCGGAACGAGCGGGCAAAAAGCCGCACTCAACGGCGTCATGAACCTCAGCGTCCTTGATGGATGGTGGAAAGAAGGCTACAACGGAGCCAACGGATGGGGCATTGAACCCTTAGTGGGGAACCAAGACATTCAGGCCCAGGACGAGCATGACGCGCAACAGCTCTACCGCATGCTGGAGCAAGAAGCCATTCCTCTCTACTATCAACGAGAATTTGACGGGATACCCCGCGGCTGGTTGCAGCTCATGAAGGAAAGTCTTCGGACCAATGCCCCCCGTTTCTGCACCAAACGGATGGTCAAGGAGTACGTCGACACGATGTATGCGCCCGCCATGGTCCTCGCGCCCTCGACATGGTAAATGACCGTCGATCCGGACCCTTGGAGCCAGCTCGTTGCTGCGCCACCACCGCACCTCTGCAGCTGCTCCTGCTGCTCACCCTCGGAGCGATTGTCGTGAGCCTGCCCCCTGCGGAAGCACGCACGCCAACGGCGCCGACGGGCTCAGCCCTCGAACGTGAGGCCACAGACGCATTCAACAATGCCGAATACGACCAGGTCCTGAAGCTCTGGCAATCGCTTCCGCCCGAGTCCACCGCGTCGAAACCGCTCATCCGCCTCGCCTTCCAGAGCTTCCTCAAGCTTGGGCGACCTGAAGAAGCCCTCACCCTCTACCAACGGCTAGTCCCTACAGATCAACCGGACGATCCAGCCCTGCTACGACCCTTGGCACTCAGCTTTCTGACCAGCCACGTCCGCGACTCCCAAGAATATGTGAGGATCGCGGCCTATACGGTGCTGGCTGAACTCGGCCTCGCAGAAACACAAGCGGTCCTGGAAGACGGGCTGCTCGATGCATCAGTCCTGGTGCGGGCTCGTGCCGCGGACGCCATCGGGAAAGCCGGACTCGCAGGGAAGTCCGGCCCCTTGCGACGGGCCCTGAACGACGCGATGCCGGCCGTGCGAATTGCCGCAATGAACGCGCTCAGTGAGGCCAACGTCACCGACATGATGCCCTACCTCATCGAAGTCGCAAGAACGGACGACGGACCGGAATCCGTGTTCGCCTATGCCGCACTGTATAGGCTCGGCAGACAGGACATGCTGACCGACATCACCGGAGCGGCGACGCTCCCGGACCCCGATGTCCGCATGGCAGCCTTGGGGGTATTGGGGCAGCTGAAGCGCGCATCGAGTCTGTCGGTCCTGAGCCAGGGAGTGTACGATCCTGAGCCGTCGGTTCGCGCGTTCGCCGCTGGCGCATTGGGAGACTATGGACAAGTCGGTGCCGTCGCGCCATTAACCCATGCGCTCGGGGACGAAAGCGCGCGCGTCCGCGCGGTTGCAGCCACGAGTCTTGGGCGGCTGGGGATTCGCCAAAATCACCCGTTGCTGCGGGCTCTCACGCTCGATGCCAATATACAGGTACGAGCCAGTGCGGTGGAAGGACTGCTTCGACTGGGCGACATATCGGCTGTCTTGCTCGCCGCGGACTTGGCGAGACACCCGGACCCCTCTATCCGAGCAGCGGCAGCCCATACGCTGGCGGCCACCTCTGACAAGCAAGCGGTGGCAATCTTACAGACGCTCCTGCAGGACCAGCAACCACAACCACGGCTCTTAGCGGCGAAAGCCCTGGGCAAGAGCGGCGCACCGGTGACGCCGTTGCTCAAAAAAGGCTTGCAGGACTCAGACGTCACCATTCGCCTAGCTGCGGCAGGAAGTCTGCTCCAACAACTCCGCCGTCCCACAACAGCCTCCAAAGTTCGTTAGCCGAAAGGATCGCGTGATGTGGAAATTAGTCGCCGCTCTTGCCCTGGCCGCCATGTCGTTTGGTCTCGGATTTTACTATGGCCAACGTCCAGTCGGCACGCTCCAGCAAACGGTCTCGGACCTCCAACATTCGCTCAAAGACACGTCGCGCAACATCTTCGACACAACGATGGGAATCGAGAGAGACCTGCGCAGGCGACAGGGACTGATCGACACCAAGTCACGGGTGGTGCAGGCGAAATCAGAACTGTTCGATAAGAACTTTGGGGAAGCTGCCAAGCAACTAGGCGAGGCGGCCGAGACGTTGGACAATGCCACGAAGGGCGCGAAGGAAGACGAGTCGATCTTCGCCGTGCGGGCGCTGACCGGAACGCTTCGGGAAGTGAGACTGGAATTGTCGATGGGAAAACCGGTGTCGATGAAGAAGCTCGATGAAATTCAGCGGGAGGTCGACCGGCAGCTGAACAAATAACCTCTACGTGGTGGCAGGCTGTTTCTTCCACTTCGCCAGGATCCGCTCCACCCGCATCCGTACCACCATATCCGGATCCTTCATCAATGGCTTGATCGCATCGCGGCCCCGGTCATCGCCGATCGCCTCGAGCGCCGCCGCGGACGTCAAGCGGGTAAACCAATCGCTGTCGGCGAGCATGTCGATGAGGGGGTCAATCGCCTCGACATGTTTGATCCGCCCTAAGGCCAGCACCGCTTGCTTCCGAACATTCTCGTCTTTGTCTTTCAGTGCTTTGATCAATCGCGACAACGCCGGTTCACCCAGCTCGACCAACGCATTGACCGCATCGTCTTTGAACTCGTCGTTCCGCAACTGCAGCATGAGAGGATCGAGCACCCGCTCGTCGCGAATCTTCCCTAACGCGGCAATCGCATACTTCCGAACGTCCCAATCACGGAGCAACTTGATCAACAGTTCGACGGCGGGAGAACCAATCTGCCCCAACCCTTCGATCGCAACTTCCCGAACTTGCCAGTCACCGTCGCGCAACGCATGACACAGCGGTTCCACGCAACGCTCATCACCCATTTCCCCGAGCGTGATGGCGGCCTCTCGACGGACCACCCAATCGGAATCCTTGAGCAGGTCGATCTGGATTTCGATCTCATCCTTGACCTTCTCTTCTTCAAGAGCGACCTGCTCGGTCAGTTCCGCTGTCGGCTCAACCGGTACCGGATGCTCTCCTGTAAACTCCGCCGCCACCTGATCGGCAAACTCATCGGTCACCGTCTCTGAAACGGGGGGAGTCGTGCGCTCTTCTTTGGGTCGTGATTGTTCCATTAGTACGACCTTAACAATTCACTCGCCCGTCAATTACCCCGACAAGGTCATTACTTCGCAGCGGGAGCGGCCGGTTTCCTGCTCGCAGCATTTTTCTTGCGTAGGGCTATGGCACGCCGCTTCCGTTGTGTCCGTCGCAGCCGCTTCTTTAGCGAACGAAGGGCTTCGTCCTCTTTGGTATTCTTATGGTCGGTCAATTTCGCCGCCACCTTCTTTTTCAGTCTGGTTTCGTCCGATTCACTTGCATTTTTTTTCGCCATCCGGATTCGGGCCTCCCTGTATACCTAAGTGATCTAAATTGTCTCCCGGTTCCCAGCGTGAGTGAGCAGTGTAGTAGAGAGCTTCACACCCTGTCAACCGGGGCTTTTGCGACATTTGGATCTTTCTTTTTTCTCCTTCGCCGAAGACCCTGTAGCGTGCTGCGGAGAGCTTCATTCTATTGGAATCAGAGGGGCTGCCTGCTGTTTGCACAGACTCTCTTTCCCAATTGAGCATCATGCGGGGCCTCCCCCATTGCGAATTGACACCCTCGCCCCTCGTCTCTAGAATGCCAAAATGATAAACGATCGCTTCCTCAAAGCCTGCAGGCGTGAACCGGTTGATTGTACGCCGGTCTGGTTCATGCGCCAGGCGGGCCGTTATATGGCAGAATATCGTGCGCTCCGCGCGAAGCACTCGATCCTTGAGTTGTGCAAGACGCCCGAGTTGGCGGCGCAGGTCACGCTCCAGCCTATCGACCGCTTTCCGCTTGATGCGGCCATCATTTTTGCCGACATCCTGTTGCCGCTTGAACCGATGGGCCTCCGTCTGGAGTTCGCGGAAGGCGAGGGACCGGTGATCCATAATCCGGTGCGAGACCATGCGGACGTCGAACGGCTCAAGGTCATTGATGGCGGAGAACTCGACTATGTGGCCGGAGCCATCCGTCAGGCTCGACATGCCCTGAACGGGCGGGTGCCCCTGATTGGATTTGCCGGGGCGCCGTTCACACTCGCAAGTTATGCGATCGAGGGCGGAAGCTCACGGAACTACCTCCTGACCAAACAGTTGATGTATTGCGAGCCGAAGGCGTGGCACCAACTCATGGACAAGTTTGCGCGGGTCATCACCGGCTATCTGCGGCGACAGATCAAGGCCGGCGCACAGGCGATTCAATTATTCGACAGTTGGGTGGGCTGCCTTTCGGTCGATGACTATGTCGAATATGTACTGCCGCATGTTCAATTGATTTTTGAGGGGTTGAAGAGGGAAGTCGTGCCGATGATTCATTTCGGCACGGGCACCTCGGCGATGCTTCGTCAGATGCGAGACGCGGGCGGCGATGTCATCGGGGTTGACTGGCGCATCCATCTCGATGAGGCTTGGGCGACCGTGGGACATGACGTGGCAGTACAGGGGAATCTCGATCCCTTAACGTTGTTTGCACCGCTGCATGAAATCGAACGGCGCGTGGCAGATATACTGCGCCGTGCCGGCGGGCGTCCGGGGCATATCTTTAATCTGGGGCATGGGATCTTGCCAATGACTTCTATAGAACATGTGGCCGCGACAATCGACATGGTGCATAAGTTAAGTACAAAGTAAAAAGGCAAAAGGTACAAGGAGGTGCGGCGATTCGGGAGGAACCGGAGGAGCCTTTGTACTTATACCTTTTTACTTTTGCCTTGGAGTAAGGTCTATGCCGGGATCACAGAGGCCAACCGCGATTCTCCTCATGGCGGTGGGTGGGCCGGATAGTCTGGAAATGTGGAGCCGTTCCTTCTCGATCTACGGGGTGGTCGCCCCACGCCGCCTGACCTCGTCGAAGAAATTCGGGAACGGTATCGGGCGACGGGCAGGAAGTCGCCGGCGGTCGGGATCACCAAGGATGTGGCGAAGAAGCTCAAGCGGCGGTTGAATGAGGGCGGTGGCGAGCGGTATCAGATCTACGTCGGGTTACGGCATTGGCATCCATTTATCAAGGAAACCTATGCCGAGTTGTTCAGCGACGCTCCCGAACTCATCATCGGTCTCTGTCTGGCTCCGCAGCAGTCCTCTCTGAGCACAGGGGCTTATCAGAGGAAAGTGGAAGAGGCAAGGTCTGCGCTGCAGAGTACCTGCCCGGTGAGTTACGTCGGCAGTTGATATCGGCCTCCAGGACTGATTGCGGCGATCGTCGAGAATATCCAGCAGGCGCTGCTGAAGTTCCCTGCCGGCGTGCAGGCGACGGTGCCGGTTCTCTTTACGGCCCACAGCCTTCCGGAGCGCATTCTAGTGATGAAGGATCCATATCCCGACGAGCTGCAAGGAACGGTTGAGGCGGTGACGACGCTGCTGGGCAGCAGAGCCACGCTCTTTGCCTACCAAAGCCAGGGCCCATCGGGAGAAAAATGGCTGGGGCCGACCGTGGAGTCGGTCGTGGAAGAGCTGGCGCGCGACGGGCACCGACAGCTGCTGGTCGCGCAGATCGGCTTTCTCTGTGACCATGTGGAAACGCTCTACGATATCGATATCGAATTGAAACAGTTCGCGGCTGGTCGGGAGCTCCAGCTCGAGCGAATCGCGATGCTGAACGACTCGCCCGGCCTCATCGACACGCTGGCCTCTGTGCTCACTGCACACGAATCCTCCCTCTGTTCTACGTCGTGAGCAACCTCCGCACTGTCGCCGTCATCGGTGGAGGGATCTCAGGGCTTTCAACTGCCTATGCCCTTCACGAACGGGCGTTGGCTGCCGGTATCTCGATCCGCTGTACGGTGGTCGATGCCGCTCCCGCCTGGGGAGGCAAAATCGTCACTCATCGGGTCGGCGATCTCGTGACGGAGGCAGGACCCGATTCCTTCCTGTCTCAGAAACCGGCCGGCCTCGAACTCTGTGACAAATTGGGGCTGACCGATCAGCTTATCAACACCAACGAGACCAGCAAGAGGGCCTGTGTCTACTCGCGTGGCCGTCTGCATGAACTCCCTGAAGGATTGGCCGTCATTGTCCCCAGTCAATTGGGTCCCTTTCTCCGAAGCGGCCTCTTGAGTTGGGCAGGGCTCGCGCGGATGGGGCTGGATCTGGCCGTGCCGGTGAAGCGGTCGCCGGGGGATGAGTCGTTGGCCGACTTCTTCCGGCGGCGCGTTGGTCGGCAGGCGTTCGAGCGGATGATCGAGCCCTTGATGGCCGGTATCTATGCGGGAGACGCAGAGCAGATGAGCGTGCAGGCGACTTTCCCACGGTTTGTTGAGCTGGAACAACAGTACGGGAGTGTAATTCGCGGGATGATGACGACCCGGAAGTCCGTTTCATCCCCCACGCACTCCAATCAGAAACGTACGATGTTCGTCAGTCTCAAGAACGGGTTGTCGGATCTGGTCGCCGCCCTCGTCCATCGATTGACAGACCAAGGCGTCACGCTCAAAGGAGGTTGTGCCGTTGACGCTCTGCGTGTGCGATCCCATCAGCTCGGTCGTTGGATGTATGATGTCATTCTCACTGACGGCTCGGCCTTGTCTGTGGACAGTCTCGTGTTGGCAACTCCGGCCTATGTGTCGGCAGAGTTGGTTCGTCCTCTCACGCCTACTGCCGGCGGGTTGTTGGAGATAATTCCCTATGCCTCTACGGCCACGATTGCGATGGCCTATCCGCGTGCGGCGGTGTCCGGCGCAGCTGAAGGCTTCGGGTTTGTCGTCCCACGGGCAGAAGGGCGCGACCTCATTGCGGCGACCTGGACATCGCTCAAGTGGCCACATCGCGCTCCACCGGATCAGTTGCTGGTGCGTTGTTACGTCGGCGGAGTCGGGCGAGAGGCCATTCTTCAATTGGATGACCAAGCGTTGGTGGCGCGGGTCAGGGCAGAATTGGCCAGTATGTGCGGCGTGACTGCAGCGCCGTGGTTTGTGGAAGTGAATCGCTGGATTAGGGCCATGCCGCAGTATACGCTGGGACATCTCGAACGCCTGAACCAGATTGAGGCGGCACTCAGTCGCTATGGAGGACTGATCCTTACGGGTGCCGGCTATCGAGGCGTCGGGATTCCGGACTGTATCCGTGACGGGGCGGTCGCGGCCGAGCGCGTCGTACGCTATCTATCGGGAGAACGATCCTAGCAGGATGCTGAAAAAGTCCGCCAGCGGCGTTCTCTCCTCGAAAGCATCCTCAACGTAGCCCAGAGGCTACGCCTCCGGTGCTTTCATCGGCTGCGGCCTTGCTGAACGGCCTTTTTGAGCATCCTGCGGCTATGTTGACATGGTATCGCTATGCAAGACTCAAACGGTGTTCGCGTATAAACTGAGTTTTTCTGCAGCCTACTGGAGATTGCAATGGATAACCGGATGAAGATTACGGATGTGACTGGACCCTACCGCGAACCTCGCGAGCAGGTGTTTTCCTATGACTATTCGATCCAACGAGCATCCTGGCCGACCCCCCAAGCTATACGCGTGAAGGTGGCAATTCCAGAGGAGTTGGATGTACTCCGCGGAAAGATTTTTGGGGCCATCGCAGGGACACCGGGTCAGCAACTCATGATTTCGAAATGCTTGTCGCGGCATATCGCGGACGAAAAAATCCGCATCGCCGAGACTGACGGCATGTTGGCGGAGCGTCGCGATACCGTCGTGGCTCCCTTCACGGGGCCACTGGCTCATTTGTTCGCACGACTTGATGCCTGGGCGGTTGAGCAACAGGAGACGTTGCGGGCAGAAATCAAAACGTTGGTTGGACTGTAGCGGGACAGGGCCACAGGAAAAGGTCGAGGATGAGGTCGAGGTTGAGCGTGAGTACAGGTGGCGAGTCGGACTAGAACCCACTACCGGACAGGAGGAGGGGACGCACCCTCTTTTTCGACGAACGTCCATCCTCCCAACCGCTCCACGGAAGAACCATCGATTGGCTCGACTGCATAAGTCCAAAAAACGTGTAACCCTCTGGCCCTTATTTCTTCTGACAATGTACGGAAACGTTCGTTCAACGATATCGTCCCGCGAATAGTTTGTCCTGCCTTGAGTTCAACCTTGTCTGAATCTTGTGGATCTCGTATCGGCAATTCTCCCTCAAGCACCCCTCCTCGGCCAAGGTACCCTCTGGCAATGATGACCTGCAGACTATATCGGTGTTCCCAAGGCAAGAAGACTCGATAAAAACGAATCGGACTCTTGCCAATATTGGTAAGCGATACTTCCATCTCCAATTGCCCTGGACTCACATGTTGGATACGCACATCCATGTTGAGAGAGCGTGATTCTGCGCCGTGGCTCGGATAGGCAACAACCAAAGCAATGGCGACAAAGAGGCAACCGGCAGTCAGATGTGATGATTTCATTGAGTTGCTCCGTCGGAATATATTTGGTGATTCGCTTCTAAAGTGGGGGCAAGTCATGCAATCACACATGCAGCCTAGCATTGATACTGCAGGACAACATGATGGTAGATTCTACAGGTTTCCGCACCAGAGGCAACGAAAATGCCGCATCAATCATTCAGCGCGCAGGAGTGGAAGGCCCGACATTCTGAACTGATTAACGGGCTTCACCCGAAATGGTTAAATGTATGTTTGAACGACGTACGCTCGTATCCGCGACTCGACGTCCGCGCAGTTGAACAGCAGGAATCGTTGCGGGACAGAAATCAAAACGTTGGTGGGACTATTGCAGCGACTGCAGACTGCTCAAAAAGGCAACCAACGAGGCCGCAGGTGAGAGAAAACCTGAGGCGTACCCTCTGGGGTACGTTGAGGATTTTGTCGAACCGAGAACGAAGCTGGGGGCCTTTTTCAGCAGCCTGCTAAAAGATTTTTCGATACTGCTTGGAATGCACCCCCGACTCGTCGGCAAAGCCGAGGGAGGCACTGTCGGGATTGCCGGTGTCGTTGAGATCGATTCGATAGTGCCCGCGGATTGCTTCCATCGCCACTTCAAAGGGAACGGCCTGGGGATACAGGTTGCCCGGTACATGCGCACCACGAGTCAGGGTGCGGATCACGTCAGGCTGCGCGTACTGGGCATCGGACACAATGTAGATGTCGGCGACGGCGTGGTTCCCCAGTTTGTGGCCGGGCGTTGTGGCAGGCAGGAGATCGGTCAAGGTGCCGGCAAGCCTATCATTCTTAAACCGCTTCAAAAGTCCGACGACTTGGCTGTCGGTTGCTTCTGGAGGGACAGTGAGACTGATGGCATTCATGTCCAAGACGGTTGCCTGGACTTTGAAGAGTACAGGCGCCGCTTCGAGATCTTCGATGATCGGTCCGGTTGGCCCTTCCGTTCCGGCGGCTTGTTTGTTCTTCGAGCTGGGCACGATGAGGAACACAAAAAGCCAGAGTCCTAACAAAATGCCTAAGATGACGATCAAGGGGTGGATTCCGGCACGCTTACCTTCTTCGTAGGGATGCGGCTCATCACCCATGACGGCGTTCCTTGGTGAGTGTGGCAGGATCCTGCTTCTTGGCTTCGTCCCACAGTCGATCCATTTCTGCAAATGAAAGCTCGCCAACCGTACGGCCCGACGCGGCCGCCTGGGCTTCGATGAAGTGAAATCGTTCGACGAATCGGTTCGCGGCTTGGCGCAGGGCGTCTTCCGGGTTCACTTTGATGAAGCGGGCGAGATTCACGAGTGAAAACACCACGTCGCCGAACTCCGCGACGATCTGCGCTTGTCGAGCTGTAGTGGCACCGGCGTCAGGCGCAGTCTGGTTCGACGCGGGGGCTCGGATCGCGATGCGCAGTTCCTGGATTTCTTCCTCAATCTTTCCGAGAACCTGATCAAAGCCTTTCGCGTCGTGGGTCCAATCGAAGCCGACGCGAGAGGCGCGTGCTTGAATTTGGTAGGCCCTCAGGAGGGCCGGCAGCGTTTGCGGCACGCCGTCGAGCACCGAGTCTGGTCGGCCGGAAGCCTGGCGTTCCGTGCGTTTGATCTCTTCCCATCGCGCAACCACCTGGTCGGCGTTCGTCGGGGTCGGGTCTGCCGCTCCATTTCCAAATACGTGGGGATGCCGTCGAATCAGCTTGTCGGCTAGTTGCTCAAGCACGTCATCAATGGTAAAGCTGCCGGCCTCTGAAGCGATCTGACTATGAAAGAGCACTTGCAGCAGCACATCGCCCAGTTCCTCCGGGAGTTTGGCACGGTCCTGTCGGTCGAGAATTTCTAACACTTCGTAGGTTTCTTCGAGAAGATAGGGTTTCAGTGACTCATGCGTTTGCTTGCGGTCCCAAGGGCATCCGTCCGGTGCGCGCAACGCGGCCATCAAGTTGACCAGATTATGAAATCGTTCAGTCATCGCCATCCTTATTATGACCCAGAGTTGGACGCCCATTATACCCGGTTCTCGACAAGCTTCAATCGGCTGGCGCGGCTTGCGCCTCTCTAGGGCCTATGGTAGGGTACTGTCGCTGCATCTGGAGCGGGGGAAAGGCCTGTGGCCGCAGAACAGGAACAAGGATTTGTCGTTCGGGATCGGCGGGGTGGGAATGGACCCGACCGTCTCTCCCCCACTTCGCCTGCCGCGTCGGGGATACAGCCCCACGAGCAGGCGGCATCCTCTGATCCGCACCAGGGTTCGGGAATTCCCGTCACTTTTTCATCCTTCGTCATTTCACTGGGCAGTTCCTCGCTGATGTTGATGGGGGAACAGCTGGATCCCCAGCAGCCTCCGATGCCCGCGAATCTACCGCAAGCAAAAGACATTATCGACTTGCTCTCGGTCTTGGAAGGCAAGACCACAGGCAATCTCACGACGGAAGAACAAGCGGTGCTGCGGGATATGCTCTACGCCCTTCGGATGAAGTACGTGAGTTTGGCTGCCAAGTAGTAATACCCCCTGCCGCCTGTCGACCCCAGACGTGTCTGTCAGCCACCATGGTTTATGCGACGTAGGGAGATGCTCCCCTGATTCGGTGATAGGGAGTATGCTGTCTTCCATACGTCGTGGCGCCGACAATCGGAGATGCCGGATGTGAATGATATCAAGAAGAACACAGGCTCCCTTCCCGGGATAAAGGCGGACCGTGGTTCCGTGACCGGGATCGCGCCGCCTCGTACAGGGGCCAGCCGATCTTCACGGCTATCCGGGCCTACTCCAGAGCCGGAACACCGGAAGATGCATTTGCGGCCGGTCTGGATCGTCCTCATTCTGCTGCTCCCCTGTCTGGCGCTGACCTTTTACTATTCCCAGGTCTTGGCTCCCGGTGGCGAGGAAACGGATTCCTTTCTGCCGACGACCAGCTACGCGTTCGTGCTCCTCCTCCTCAACCTCGATCTGATCGGGTTTGTTGTCCTGCTGCTGCTGCTCTCCCGCAACCTCATCAAGGCCTATTTCGAGCGGCGGCATCGACTATTTGGGTCGGGATTTCGAACAAAGTTGGTGGCAGCCTTCATCGGTTTTTCGCTCATTCCGACGGTGCTCCTTGCGCTGGTTGCGAGTGGGCTGGTGAATAAGGCCGTGGATGTGTGGTTCAGCGATCAAATTGAGCAGGTCATGCGGGATTCGTATGACGTGGCGCGGATGCAGCATGCCGGCCACATTACCCTGGCTGTGAACAGTGCCAGAGCCATCAGCCATGAAATCTATCGGGAGGACATGTTGCTGGCGGAACAACGCGATCTGCTGGTGGCCGCAATGGCACGCAAGCGAGCGGAATTCGGTGTAGCAGGAATTGAAGTCTTCTCGGCCAAAATGGAAACCCTCACTAAGGCGCTGGATCTCGACGTGCCCTCATCGGCTCTCGATCTACCGATCGGCCAGCTGGTGCTCCAAGTCATCAACGGCAAGCAGGAAGTGAATGCGGTGCAGGAGGCCCAAACCGGGCGTTTGGTGCGGGCTGCCGCCCCGATTGCGGCAAGCGGGCGTGGCGGCGAGATCGGTGGCGTGGTGGTGGTGGAGGCCTACGTGCCTGAATCGTTGCTGGCGAAAATGGAAGGGATCGGCCATCAGTACGACGAATATAAGCAGACCAAGGCCATGAAGAATCCCATTAAGGCCGGAGCCTATCTCTTCGTCGCCGTCATCACGGTGCTTATTCTGTTCGGGGCAACCTGGTTTGGGTTTTATGTCGCGCAGAGCATCACGGTGCCGATTCAACGGTTGGCTGAAGCGACGGAAGCCATTGCCCAAGGGGATCTCTCCGTCCGAATCGAGGCCAAAGCGACCGATGAAATCGGCACATTGATCGATTCATTCAACCGTATGACATCGGATCTGCAAGGGAGTAAGTCGGAGATAGAAGAGGCCAATATCTCGTTGCGCCACAGCAATCTTGAACTTGATCGCCGCCGTGCCTACATCGAGACGGTGGTCGAGACGATCGCCGCAGGCTTACTCTCCATCGATAAGAACGGGTTGATCACGAATTTCAATCCGTCCGGTGAACGGATCCTTGGGCTTGCGGCGGATCGATTTCGTGGCAGACCGGCCAATGAGGTGTTCAAAGAGTTTAGACTCGATCTGTTCCAGACAGTCTATGATCGGATGTTGGCCGATCAGCGCGATACGCTGGCTCTCGAAGGTCCGATGGAGATCGACGGCAGATTCTTGACCATCGGGCTTCATGGGTCGCGTATGAAGGATGAAGCGAGTAAGGACCTCGGAATTGTGCTGGTGTTCGAAGATCTCACGGAGTTGATCAAGGCTCAAAAAGTGGCGGCGTGGCAAGAGGTGGCGCGGCGGGTGGCGCACGAGATTAAGAACCCGTTGACGCCCATCCAATTGTCCGCCCAGCGTTTGCGGAAGAAGTTTTTCGAGAAGTCCCCTGATTTCGAGACGATCTTTGACGAGGCAACCAACGTGATCGTCAACGAAGTAACGAGTCTCAAGCATATGGTCGATGAATTTTCGAAGTTTGCCCGGCTGCCGACTCCGCAGATGGCGTATCAGTCGCTTCACGATGTGATCAACGAAGTCACGACGCTCTATCGAGGGGCCCACAAGGATGTGGAACTGATCGTGGAGTTGGACGAAGACCTCCCGTCGCTTAATTTCGACCGCGAACAACTCAAGCGGGTGCTAGTTAACCTGCTGGACAACGCGATTCAGGCGATGCAACAGAAGGGGCGGGTGTGGCTCTCGACTAAGTATGATACGAAGCGTCGGCGGGCCGTGGTGAGCGTGGCGGATGAAGGCGTGGGCATCGCGCCGGAAGACCAGGAAAAGCTGTTTGTGCCATACTTTACGCGGAAGAAGACGGGAACGGGGCTGGGATTGGCGATCGTGCGGCACATCATTACCGATCACGAGGGTCAGATTCATGCGAGCCAGAATCAGCCGAAAGGGGCCGTGTTCACATTCGAATTGCCGGTTTAAACATGTCAGGGGTAAGGGGTGAGGGGTAGACGGCGAATACTCTTGCGGCTCCGGGACACCTTACGCTTTAAGTTTAACGCCTAACGGAGCGCTATGTCTGCATCGATTTTAGTTGTGGATGACGAAGAGTCGATTCTCACATCCTTGAGCAGCATTCTGCAGGATGAAGGTTATGAGGTGGCGGTGGCCAAGAACGGGGTGGAGGCGTTGCGCGTCTACACCATGGATCCGCCCGATCTCATGCTCCTCGATATCTGGATGCCGGAAATGGATGGCATGGAAACCTTGCGCCGGGTTCGTGAGCTGGTGCCGACGGCACAAGTGATGATGATGTCGGGGCACGGGTCGATCGAAACGGCGGTCAAGGCGATCAAGCTGGGAGCGTATGACTATATTGAAAAGCCCTTGTCGCTCGAGAATGTCACCCTGCGCGTCAAACATGCGTTGGACCAATACCGTTTGGAGCAAGAGAATCGGACGCTCCGGACCACAGTCCACCGGAAGTTCGAGTTGGTGGGACAGTCGCCTGCGATGCAACAGTTGCGGCAGCTGATCGAGACGGCCGGACCAACCAATAGCCGTGTGTTGATCGGAGGGGAGAACGGGACAGGGAAGGAACTCGTCGCGCGGGCGATCCATCTGCAGAGTGCACGGGCCGGTCGACCGTTTGTGGCGGTGAACTGTGCGGCCATCCCGGAAACCCTGATCGAAAGTGAGCTGTTCGGACACGAAAAGGGCTCCTTCACCGGTGCGACCTCGATGAAACGCGGGCAGTTCGAGCAGGCAGACGGGGGCACGCTGTTTCTGGACGAAATCGCCGACATGAGCTTGAGCACCCAAGCGAAGGTATTGCGGGCGTTACAGGAACAGCAATTCACTCGTGTCGGTGGGACCAAGCTGCTCAAGGTGGACGTTCGGGTTTTAGCCGCGTCCAATAAGGATTTGCTCAAGGAAATCGAGAAAGGCACGTTTCGCGATGACCTCTTCTACCGGCTTAACGTGGTGCCGATCATCGTGCCGCCGCTCAGGGAGCGTCGGGAAGACATCCCACTGCTCATTCGCCACTTCATGAAGCTCCATGCGGAAGAGCAAGGGTTGCGGATGAAAGAGATCTCGCCGGAGGCGATGGTGGTGTTTCAACAATATGACTGGCCGGGAAATATTCGAGAATTGCGGAACCTGATCGAACGATTGATGATCATGGTGCCGGGACCCGTCATCGATCCAGCGCAAGCGGGCCTCTCGTTGCAGGCGCGTCCGGTTGGATCGGCGTCCCAGTCTGCAGCTCCCGCGGTCAATCCGCTCTTCACGCAGTCGTATGACTCGCTCAGGGACGCCCGCAATGCATTTGAAAAGGATTATATCGCGCGAAAGTTGCGCGAGCATCATTGGAACATTTCTCGTACGGCTGAAGAGTTGAAAATCGAACGGAGTCATCTCCATCGGAAAATCAAGTTGCTCGATGTGGAGATGCGGCCGGAAGGCTAAGAAAAATCCGCCGGTGCTCCACGCTCCCAGGCCTCGCGAAGCGACCCTTTCGGGTTTTGCCCAGCGGGAACCTGCTGGAATTCCCTCAATCGTAACTGTGGTCACGATACCTAGTCAGTTCCAGCTTTCCCTCTCGACAAACCCTCGAAGGGACCCCGCCTGTCCGGTTATGGTCGCTGAGAGACGGGCGGGCTTTGAGGCGGGAGAGAGTAGGCACGTGGCTCGGCAACGGCGGAACAAAAAATGCCTTTGATGCACGCTCCAGCAGCCCAGCCCTCCTGCATGAAGACGAGAAGAGATGGAAAGTTCTCCTTGCTCGAAAGTGCTCGATTCAGACAGTGCTTGCTCGGGTTATGGGCGCGTCTTGGCGCGCCCGGGTGGGCGGGTGGACATGATGCACGCAGGTGGAGGGCGCCAAGCCAGCCCCTCCTGAGTTGATTGAGGAACAAAAAAGCTCTGTTTAAAAAGTCGTCCTTCGGAATGTGCTCGCTCGACGCGCGCAGGAAGAACACTGCCGCAGCTCTTCCAATAGTGGGAGAGGGGCAAGACTAAGAGCTGCCGGTCTCGCATTCCACACGGTTACCCTGCGCTCGGTGAATGCGCGTAGGGAGGGACGCCCGGCGCGCTCCCTCGATTCCGAACAATGCGAGCGCTACCCCTTGCGGGTCGAACAGGTGGAACAGACCGTGTAATTGAACTTGGCATTGGAGTGGGTCTGAATATAGGTTTCGAGAGCGGACTGTGAGGTCTGGTCTGCCAGCGGTTTCTTGCGAGCGGGGCAGAATTGGAATGAGTTGCTGCAGAGTGATCATCTCGTGGAAGGCAGCGTCCAATTCATTAATGGTTTTGGTCAGTTCCTGCTCCCAGTTCTTCCTTGCGTCGATTTCTTTCTTCAGCTTCAACGTCGCGTTAACCCGCGCGAGCAGCTCCACTTCCTCGAACGGTTTCTTGATGTAATCCGTTGCGCTCGCGTCGAACGCGACCCGTAAGACCTCCTGTTGGCTGCAGGCAGTCTCATGATGATCGGGATATCGCGCAAGCCCTCCACCGCCTTGATGCGACGGCACGCCTCCATTCCGTCGGTCTCCGGCATCTTCACGCCCATCACGATCAAGTCGATCTCTTTCGCACCAGCGCCGGCATGTTCCGGGTCAAGGTATTTGAACGCGTCATGGCTGAAGAGGCAGAGAGCGTATCGCGGTATCCTGCGTCCCTCAGCACCTATGGAGAAGCAATCGTGCGTCGGGGGAGTTGTCAACCAGGAGAATTTTCATGAAGCCTCTATTGGGACGTGCCGGTCAATGCCGCACTGTTCACCTGCCTACGCAGGAAGCCACGGCTGCCTGTCCTCCGCAGTAGTCTGCTGAGGAGGATGAATAAGGCCGTGGGACTCCACCAATGATAGGGGACAAGCGATAGGTTGCAAGAAGAAGTTATTGTTCTCTTCGTTGACCGATCTGCCAACGCTCCGATAAGATGCGCCCTCCTATGACAAACTATCGTGATGCCGGAGTCGATATCGATGCAGGCGACGAGTTCGTCGACCGGATTTCACCACTGGTGCGGTCCACATTCCGTCCGGAAGTCCTGACGAACCTTGGCGGGTTCGGCGGATTGTTTCGACTGCAGGCCCATCGCTATGCCGAACCAGTCCTTGTCTCCGGCACTGATGGAGTCGGGACGAAATTGAAGATCGCCTTCCTCACGGATCGTCACGATACCGTCGGGATCGATTTGGTGGCCATGTGCGTGAACGACATTGTGGTCAGCGGGGCGGAGCCGCTGTTCTTCTTGGATTATTTCGCGACGGGAAAGCTTGCCGTCCCCAAGGCTGAGTCCGTGCTCAAGGGGATCGCCGAGGGCTGTCGTCAGGCCGGCTGCGCCTTGATCGGTGGGGAAACCGCCGAAATGCCAACCTTCTATGCGGAGGGCGAGTATGACCTGGCAGGGTTCGCTGTCGGAGTAGTGGATCGACCCAAGATTATCGATGGCCGCAGCATCGTGCCCGGCGATGCCCTGATTGGGTTGGCTTCGACCGGTCTTCATAGCAACGGCTATTCGCTGGCACGTCGTGTCTTGTTGGACCATGCAAAACTCAGCGTGACCAGCCGCCTGTCTGAGCTCGATCAACCTCTGGGGGACGTCTTGCTGACTCCGACCAGAATCTATGCCAAACAGATTCTCACATTGATCCAAGAATCTCCCATCAAAGGCATTGCCCATATCACCGGCGGCGGCATCACCGAGAATCTCCCGCGGGTGTTTCCCTCAGGCGTGCGGGCGCAGGTGCGGCGGAGTTCCTGGTCCGTGCCGCCTATTTTCCAAGCGATTGCTCGGCTTGGACAGGTCGAGTGTGAGGAGATGTATCGCGTCTTCAACATGGGGATTGGGTTGATTCTCGTGGTGCCGGCATCAGCCGCCCAGGCTGTCGTCGCGCGCGCAACGGCGTTGGGTGATCCGGCTTGCCAGATCGGGACCATCGTGTCATCGACCGGCGACGTACCATTGGTGGAGTATGTTGATTAAACGGACGGATGCGCTTCGAGTCGCTGTCTTGGCATCCGGGCGCGGATCAAATCTTCAGGCGGTCATCGATGCGATCGAAGCGGGGACGGTTCAGGCGAATATTGTCGCCGTCATCAGCAACAAGAAAGAGGCCCCGGCATTAGAACGAGCCCGCCGGCATGGACTGTCCGACTTCTTCGTCGATCCAAAACCCTATGCAGGCAGACCCGATAGTCGTGAGGCCTACGATCGTGAGCTACTCGATGTGCTTCGGCGGCACGACGTGGAGTTGGTGTTACTGGCCGGGTACATGAAGATTGTGACCACGGTCCTTGTGGAGGCCTTTGCGAATCGCATGATTAACATCCATCCGTCCCTGTTACCCTCGTTTCCCGGGTTGGATGTGCAAAAGAAGGCGATCGAGTGGGGTTGCAAACTTGCCGGATGTACAGTCCACTTTGTGACGGAAGGCATCGATGAAGGGCCGATCATTCTTCAAGCGGCGGTTCCGATTCTCGATGACGACACTCCCGACACACTAGCTGCTCGGATTCTTGAGCAAGAACACAAGATCTACCCGCGAGCAGTCCAGCTTTTTGCTGAGGGGCGCCTGCGAATTGAAGGGCGGCGCGTATTCATCGAAGCTGGAAAGCCGACGGGTGAGGCGGTAATCAGCCCTTCATAACGGTGTGACAAATCGACCTTCCGGTAGAGACTCAGGAAACGGTTGTGTATAATGCGACGGACGGTGAAGCATTCGTCTCACTGGTTGAATGTCGGTCGAGGGGGGGCTAGCTCAGTTGGGAGAGCACGACGTTCGCAACGTCGGGGTCAGGGGTTCAACTCCCCTGCCCTCCACCACCGTCCTTAACCAGCATTTTCTCGCTGAGTAACCCCGCATAGGTCCCTGTCGCCGCGAGGTTGTAGCCTCGTCCCCGCGTATCATTAAATGGCGCACACTGTATCCGTCCCGAAATGAGTTTCCGCAACATTTGTCTGGTCTGCGGCACATGCCGCCCCAGCAGTCCCTTCACATCGGCCACTCGCTCGACCAGCGCGCGTTCGATGCGCTTGCCGTCGAGGGAGGTGAGGCTGGCCCGTTGCGTGAGGCTGGCCAGTTGCGCGGCGAGCGTTTTCTTAGCTGCCTCTTCCTTGCCTAATTCGTCGAAAATTGCGTCTGTGGATCGCCCAGTCGCGACCGCCTCGACGAGGTGACGCAGCCGTGCCTCGACCAACGACAGGTGCCGCTCGATGGCGAGCCGTTCGTCGGGGAACTTCGTGTGACCGGCCCGAATCTCCGTCAAGGCCCGTTGGACCGCCTCCGCTAGCACCCGCTCGTCGAGCGCCGAGATGAGCGCATGGAGCACGGCGGAGTCCAGCACGCCTTGGGTGATCCGCAGGTCGTTCCCGCAGACTTCGGGGCCGCGGTTGTGATGGTAGACGCACATGTAAAAATTCCGTCCGTTGTTCCGGCCCCGCTTCTGGCAGACGATCGACCCCCCGCAGACGGCGCATTGCGCGATGCCACTGAGCAGGTAGGCGGAGCGCAGGTCGGCGCCGGACGGGTGCCCGAAAAGTCGTCCGTCCGCCGTGCGCGCGTACTCAGTGCGGGTGTGCTGCAGGCGAGCCGCCACCGCTTGCCACACGTCTTCCGATACGATGCGCAGGTCCGGGGCATCGATCCGCACCCACTCCGTCTCAGGCCGCTTGCGCGACTTCTGGGTGCCGCCGCGGTGGATCGCCTGCGTCTTATTCCAGATCACGACGCCTTGGTACAGTTCACGATGCAAGATTTCCCGGATGCACGAAGGCGCCCAGCCCTTCCGATGTTTGGTGGGCGGGAGGATACCCTCCGCGTTCAACTCTTTGGTGAGCGCGCGCAGCCCGTACCCGCCCGACGCGTACCGCTCGAAGAGCCGACGGACGACGAGGGCTTCTCCCTGATTGATGCGCCGGACCACGTGCAGCCGCTGTCGCTCTCCGTCGATCCCGCGTGCGTCGCCGTGCACGTCGATGTTGTCGTAGCCGTAGGTCTTGCCGCCGGTCACGAACCCGGACCTGGCCTTCCGCAGCATCGCGTCGTGGGTACGTTGGCTGGCTTTCTCCCGCTCCATCTCTGACGCAAAGCCCGTGAGCGACAGCATCATCTTGTCGAGCGCCGAATCGAGCGTCCGTTCTCGGTCTTCGAGATAAAAGAACACCCGCACACCGGCATCCATGATTGACTGGAGGGCGTAAGCGGTTTCAATTTGCTCACGACCGAGGCGGGATTCTTCGGACATGACAAGGAATTGAAAGGCTGGTCGAGGTTTCAGGGCGTTCATCAGTCGGATGAATCCTGGGCGGTTCACAAATTCCGCACCGGAAATCCCATCATCAACATAGACATGGTCTTCGCTGACCGTCCAGCCCTTCGTGAGGGCATACGCCTTTCCGTGTTCAATCTGGCGCGTGACGGACTTTTCCTCGTCATTCACGCCGGTCTGTTCAGTCGATTTTCTCGCATAGATGGCCGCGATCATCAGACATTCCCTCCTCTGCTCGACCAGTCACGCCGAATAATCTTGGCCATGTGTGCGTCCCTCCTATCGAGTCGTGTTCATTGTCTTAAGTCTGCAGTGCGATAGCTTGCTTCACAAGACGGATCAATCCACCCACATGCTGCTCCATTTCAGCTTTGGTATCTTGCATATTCACACCTGACCGCCTATGCGCGAATTCATTCCGAAGCCTCGTATAGACGGTTTCCCTATTGCTACGTCCAGGGCGCGGATCTGGCGACTGCGGCACAGCCGAATCTTGACTGCGAATAAAATCATCGACCTTTACCTGTTCGTCCTCGAAGAACCTCAGGAGCAGACTGTATAGATGCATGAATTTTTCTCCTGGACTTCTCGATTGGACGGCCAAGCGATACAAGCTAAAATATGGTTCTCCAGACAGAGTAGTCCGCTCCAGTTCCGCTTTGAGGTCAGCGGCGGAAATGCCAAAGACTAGGTCTGCTTGTTGTCCAATTATGGCAAGCTCGCCGGAATGGAGTTGCGTCTCGGCCCCAGGGGGTGGATTCACAGAATCGAACCAACTACTTACGATCTGACTGTCTTCAATGGCAAGACTGTATCGAAACGCGATCCGATCCAAGACCGCAGTAAGTACCTTGTTCGCGATGGATGTCCCAACTCTTTCCGTCGCTACTCCAGCTAAGTGAACAGTACTCAGAATTTCATACCCGCTCTGACTCTCAATCACAACCTTTTCAACACTAGCTTGGTTGGGGTTGAGCTCGCACGAAGGAAACTTCAGGCCATTGCTTGTTATTGCCGCACGAAATGTAACAGTCCCAATATACATCTTCTGGTCTCCTTCCCCTATTCAACGCTTGTGCGTCGCTCATTCCACCAACTCCGCCACTGTCACCCGCAACGCCCTCGCCAGCTTCGCCAGCGTGCTGAGGGATGGGTCGTGCATCCCAATCTCCAACCGGGCGAGGTAGCCATGCGACATGCCCGACCGCTTGGCAAGCTGTTCCTGGGTCAGTCCGCGTTCTTCCCGAAGTCGTTTAAGGCGCATGGCCAACAGCTTCTTGAGTGCCTTCATTATTACCTACAAGTAATACCAAAGTAAAGTGTTAGGGTTGCTGTGGCCTCGTTGCGAAAATGCGCCTGAGCTCGTCAGTATGCGGTCGTATCATGCTACGAAAGGCATTTGTAATAAGAAGGTGAGCAACGCGATCTTCATTTCGAGCAATGGATGCCTGCATCCATATGGACATTATTGGAGGATCATTCATCCGTAAACCCTGCGCTTCGCTCTCTCCTTCCCATACGGTCTCTCCGCTTCGTGCATCGACAACTGTCAAGTTCAGACGATAGTGTGCCTCGCTATAATTGCCTGCGGCAAGGTCGTGGATTTCGTATCGAATGGGTTGGACTGTCCCAGACACTAGGAAATCGAGCGGTTCTCTTATTCCAGGTGCCAATACGCCTTCCGTTGAGTCAAAAACACGCACTCCCAGGCTTTGCAATTCCGCTGTGAGAGTTTGAGTCGCTATCGGATATTCGCGTCCTGCGTGCCACCCCTCCATCGGTCGTTGGCCTCTGTATTGAGTGCTGACAAAAGCCCGCGTTCCCTGATTCGTCTGAATTCGAAAACGGGAAAGCGCGATAGTTCTCGGTTCGTTCAAACTGAGGCTTGTGAGGGGTGGCTCTATGGGATTATTAGGTATCAATGTACTACTACACCCTGCTACCGCCGCGAAAACTAACAACGCTAGACCTCTTGCCAGCATGTTCCACTTCCTGGATAGTATTGTGGCCGCACGATACGCCGAACGTGACTGCGTGACAATCCCCAGGAGCGGCACATACCTCACAGCGCCTCCCGCCGCACCTGCCACGTCTTCCTGCTGCCCCGTGGCCCTTGCTTCGCCCAGTCCCAGACTTCGATGTTCGCGCCGGCCGATTTCTAAATCCAGGCGGCCTACTTCCGAGGTACTCCCTTTAGGTGTGTCGCTCGCCATGGCGCGCGCTATCCTTTTTCCAGGAGCGACGAGGTCCACGGCCTGCACCAAGGAGGGCGATCATGACCTGCTCACGCTGCCTGGGTCTCATGATAGAAGACCACTTCCTAGACAGTTGGCGTTGTCTGAATTGCGGTCGTGTCCACTACTCCGTGATCGAGCAGCATCGCCTGGCCCGACAGGAGAAGGTCTTGCCACTCCCCAGTGGTGAGCCGGACTTTCAGGATGACGAAGTCCATCTTGGAGCAGAGTCCTTCATCAGACGAGCGGTCTGATGTAACCTGGCCGTGCAACCCATGAAAAGAAGGGCCTCCTGCCGAAGGGGAAATAAAAGCGAAGCCGGTGTCGCTCCATCCGGCTCGCCTTGGAGGCGATCAGGCGGAGAGCAGTCGCCAGAGTCTCTAAGTTGTTCTTTTCGCACCGGCTCAGGCATAGTACCGGCTCCATGGATATGTGCCGGTGAAACGTCTTGCTGTCATGGGCCTGACGTGCCTGCTCTCTGCCTGCGTTTCGAGCGTGGCCGATCTTCGTCAGGACAACGCCGACAAGGTCGGGGACTTTCCAGTTAACGCGGTCTATCTCTCGAGCTGCGTATACCAGGCCATGAAGGGGATGGTCTCGCCCTCTGACTTTCGCCTCAAAGCCCACGCAGACACCCTGGGGCTCTACATCACCGTCACACGGGTGGCCGAGGCGAATACCACGCGAGAGCGGGCGGCCCTGGACCTTCGTTTTCTCGCGCATGACCAAACCACCTCGGTTGAATTGCGAGAACGCGGCCGTGATGGCTGGGGGCGCGCTCGTCAAGCGTGGCCTCTCATCGAACGCTGCTCCCAACAACTGACCGCGCGGCCAGCGCCGAATCCCACCGCTCCATAACCGTTCCCATTATCGAATGACCGACGTGAGGTGTGGCGTACATTCTACCCGCCGCCACTTGAATCCGTCGCTGAGGAGGCGTTGGTGCTCTGTGTCTGGCGTGGATGCGTGTACCAAGCTGGGGTTCCCTTGACCGGCCCCCCCGCCTGCCGATGAAGCCCCCGGTGGTACATAGGTGAGTCCAGATAACCTACTTGACGCCCTGCCAACGTCGCCGGCAGATGCTCGAAGGCGTCGGGATGCTCTATCCCCGATGAGGTTGCTCGCTGGCCCGCCTCAACGAGCTTCGAGTGGAGCTGATCGTGCCCCGAAACGAGCCGTGATCTTTCTCAGCGTCGATGCGTCTACAAACTCCGCGATGATGGTGATGATCTCGACGACGAACAGTTCCAACTCTACCTCGGTGAACCTGATCTTCTGTGCGTCCTCCATCTTGTGCAGCCGATGGACGAGTTTGCTCTTCGTGTCGATCGCCATCATCTGCAACATCAGCGGGTCGGTTTCTCCGGCATGCCTCGGTGCCTTCGTCCCTCGCTCAAGCGCCCCTGGCAGAATGACCCCGTCCAGCAAGGCGATGTACTCTAGCATGCTCTTCGGGTCCGCGCTGGCCAGCGCGGCTTGATAACTCTCTTTGTACTCCTGCGGCACGATCTTCGAGTACAGCCCATGCTTAATCGGCGACGCGCCGCCGTGAAACTTGCACCGGCCCTGCCCCAGGTGGTTCGTGCCTTCCCCGCCACTTCCCGACAGGGACGGCCACCGCTGGCTCTCGTCTTCGCCCCGCACTTCGGCTTCGTCGTCACCGTCGAGTGATGGCCGCGCCCGCGTGTGTTCGTCGCCCCATCGCCTGCTCCTTTCTCAAGCCCTGTAGTTGTATGAACTGTCATCGGTGTCCTAGTTCTATGAACTATGAAGTCGTCATGCGCGTTCAGTCTTCCCCCTTGGCTAGCCAGACCGTCCAGGTGGAGGAAGTCCAGTTGAGCCGAGCCATGATCCCGCGCGATCGTTCGCCGCCCCATCTCGCAGCCGACGGTTACAAACTGAACCCTCTACAATCGTAGGCCGTGTAACTCCTTGAAAGAGCTGATAGTCCAGCACCAGAATTTCAGCCAGCTTAGCGATCATGAACTCGCGTACCTCTGGCGGCAGCTCTGTCAACGCCTGTAATGCCTCGCCGTGAGATAGAGGCGCGGCGAGTTTGGTCATCCTAGCGTCCACGCGCGGCTGACGAATGTTACCCTGCTTCTCCCCTCTTTCTTTTATTTCGATTATTTTCTTTATTTCTTTCATTTCTTATATTTCTTACTTACTCAAGCTCTGAGCTTCCACGCGGTAGAGATCTTGGCGTAGTGAAAAATGAATAAAAAAAGAATAAGGAAGAAATGCCTCTCCGACTCGCTTCACGCGTCACCTCCGTTGGGGCTCAGTGACCTGCCCGGGCAAATTCGGTCCAGGATGAATGTTAGACTGGGCCGCAACCAGGGAGGTCAGGGTCATGCCCAAGAAACGGTATACGCCCGAAGAGATTATCCAACATCTGCGGACGATCGAGCTGGAAACTGGCAAAGGGCTGGCAGTGCTCGATGCCTGTCGGAAGCTCGGGATCACCGAGCAAAGATGCGCGATCAGCTTCTCAACGGGGAGCTGTTCTACACGCTGAAAGGAGCCCAAATCATCATCGGACGATGGGGGATTCACTACAACACGGTCAGGCCACACAGCAGCCTTGGGGGTCAGCCACCTGCCCCCGAAGCCATCCAGCTTGCGAGCTAAGGACTAACATGGTAGGTGGTACAAAAACTCCCGGCTGGTCAGGGGCAGGGGGGTGTCGTAAGACTCCCCCCTTTCTTTTTGGGGAAGGTCGCTCTGACTAAACTACTTGTCCAACTATTGAGTGGGGCGGGATAGGAGAGCTCAAAATGGTGGGAGTGGAAATTCGCTGGAGTAGGGTACACTCCCCGATCCCCAATCAGCGACCCCGCACCCAAAGGCGTGCCGCAGTATACGGACAGCCTCTACCTGTTTCCCCGCCCCATGACAGTGCTGTGCCAAAGAATAACTGGCTGAGTGAAAACCTTCGCTTGGCACCTTTGGATACTTTTGGACCCAGGCCAGAATCTGCCGTGATAAACGCTGGGCCTCTAAGTAGCGTCCTTGTTCCGCATAGACCATTGAGAGAACCCTCAAAGTCGATGGATTGCCTGGGTGACTGTCTCCAAGCTGTCCGACGATACCGAGTGCCCTGTGGAATGCCTGTTCCGCGTCCGCGTACTGGTGTTCATCCCACGCATTGAGTCCCTCTTTTGAATACCGCTCATAGAGAAGGTCCAGATCTACAGCGGGGATGCGGATCGCTGAAGATGGATTCCACACGAAACCGAAGAGGTTGTTTGGCTTGACAGTGAAGGCCGCGAGAGTTGCGGCGGACCAGAGTAGCCATGCTCGGCGAGTCCAGACCTTATGAGCAATGTCGGTCATCTGTTTCATCCTGCTATTCTTGCTCAAATCTTCGCTGGATCGTTAGTCTAGCACCTTGTAATCTCTACGGACAGAGTCAAGCAAGGCTGGTGCTGGTGGTATCGGAAGTATGCGCCGGGAGATGCGGTGCTGGAAGGGCTGGAGAAGGAAGCGCGAGAGGCTAAGAAAGGGTTGTGGGCTGATCCACGGCCGATGCCGCCGTGGGAGTGGCGACGGCGCAGTAATCCAAATTGAGTAATCCGAGGCCCGAGCTGACCTGTCCAGAAATCAAGTGGGGCCGTACACCTGCCCGCTTCTCTTATCCGTTGCGGAATAAGCCCTGTTGTGTCTTGACCAGCCTAGAGATGACCGTGGTGATTCGCTCGGCCATCTTCGGCGGGGGCCTGTCGAAGTCCACCCCGAATTCCACCCCGAATTCAGACCCCTTGACCCATTTCACGATAGCACGATCGATCAGCAACGGCTCCGGGTCTCCCGGCACAAACATTTGGAGGGCGAGCGCCATCCCGACGGAGACCAGTGCATTCCCGGTCATGTAGCTCCCGCTCAGCGAAAGATCTTTGCTGATTCCTTCACCGGCCATCCCGTCCCCAAGGTACCGTACCGGCACCAATTTCTTGAGTCGTTGATGCTTGCGCATGACAAACCCCGCCATCCTGTCTCCTTCCTCTCTCGATCACGCCTGCGTACCGAGCACTCCTCGGATGGTCGCGATCACTGCGTCTGCCTTCACGGGTTTCTGTGGTGCCATCGTTCCAACTCCGCGCTATGCCCGTATGAGAAGGTGGTCGGTGAGCGCAGGTGCTTCGATGTGCAAGGGCGCGGGGGCATCGAGAAATCGTGTCAGTCTCATCCGGTCATCTGAGCTCACCTGGATCACGTCCACCCCCATCCAGTGCTTGTGAACCCGTCTGACTTGCGCCAGCCGGATGTCGATAAAGGCCTCTTCGCCTTCCAACCATAATTGGACTTTCACAAGATCCCCTGCTCGCAGGTGATCAGGGGTGGTGAGCTTATGCCCACACTGATGTGCACCCTCTAAGCGTTCGAGGACGCACCCGTGCGCTTTTAGCTGCCTGCCTCCGTTCGCGAGCACGCAGTCAATAGTAAACTCAGGACTATCCCCACAGGTCTGTGTTTCAAGAGCCATCATGTTATGCCCAGGGTAGTATGGAAAAGGGTGCGTGGCTACTCCTCAAGAGGTGGGGGGGGAATAACCAGAAATTGTGGTGATCGCACAACACAGAAGGGCTGACCCGTAGCCAGTGCCGCCGTGGGAGTGGCGGAAGGGGCGAAGACCAACGATAGCCCCGAGCTGGTGCG